>ERZ1034847.20-NODE-20-length-115578-cov-77.353332_pt1 | contig 115578 bp, 142 predicted proteins | sample MGYA00520633_ERZ1034847 | MGnify/ENA primary metagenome ERZ1034847 (study PRJEB33766, sample SAMN09781732) | gut metagenome | biome: gut microbiome | host: Homo sapiens | place: Madagascar | study: EMG produced TPA metagenomics assembly of the PRJNA485056 data... | reverse complement strand
AATATAACTCTTACTTGAATGAAAACAAATTCAAAAAGTTCAAGATAGAGTTTGGAAATATCGTTTGGGGAAAAAATTGGGATTTGATATTCCCTATAGATAAGTTATATGCTGGCGTTTGCTGCTGAACAAAAAGCCCCCGGAGCTATTACGCTTCGGGGGCTTTTTCCGCTTTCTTCCTTATACTTCTTTCCAATCTACCAATCCTTTTCCCTTATCATCCAGTTCTATGGCAAGGGCGATTACGTTTCTCTTATCAGCCTTGAATGGCTCGGCATACTGCTTGGCTTTTATCTGCTCCGTGGCAGCATCCACACCGCCGTTGTTGCTCAGCTTCAATTCAAGCACATAGATAAAGTTGGTAGTTTCTATCACCATATCAATCCTGCCTGTAGCAATCATCTTCTCTACTTCCACCCGGCAGCCGATGGCATTGAAGATGGTGCTCAGAATCAGGCGGTAGCGCTCTTCCATATCCATGCTGGCAAGCTTCTTGTTGCTGTAAGGTACATCCGCAATAAGCGCCTTCAGGCATTTCATGGCTTCGGGGAGATTGCCAAGCTTTAGGGAGTACAACAACATATTCTGGGTTGATATTACTAGTGCATTCGATTGTAAAGTCAAGGCAGGCAATACAATCTTGTATAGAGCCTTTCGAACTTCATAGTTTGGAATGCCTAGCAAATAAATCTCATCCATATACCCCTTTATCGTAAGATAGCCCGACTGATAGAGGAAAAGTTCCGCTCCGCCACCTGTTACGTCGGAAGTCTCCAGTGTATCGCTGTCTATCGGACAATTCTCAAAATCTTTCAGTCTCATTTCTATATTATCCACAAATTTAGGGAGTAGCGAGGTTGCGCCCGATGAAGCCCAGTAGTTCTTCAGTTTGGAATCAGCGAGTGCATTGATAAGACTGAATGGATTGAAGACATCAACCATGTTTTCATGACAGAAATGATAGCCATCATAATAAGCTGTCAATTGTGCTACGGCTTCATCGAAAGTCCATCCCTTGCTTGTTGCCAACTTGTTGATTTCCGGCTTGAAATCACGCAAAACTTCTTCCTTGGTGATACCGCAGAGAGCCGCATATTCCGGCTCAAAGCTGATGTTGCTCAGATTGTTGAGCACTGAGAAGAGAGAAATCTGCGTAAACTTGGTGATGCCGGTAATGAAGACAAACTTCTCGTATTTGTCGTCTGCTTTGAGAATGGCAAACACCTCCCTATAGATAGCGGTACATGCTTCGTGATAAGGAGTCTTCCAGGAATGCTGCAATGGCGAGTCGTATTCATCGATGAGGATGGCAACCTGCTGTCCGGTTTGCTTATATGCCCCCACGATTATTGCATCAAAGCGGTCAGCAAGACTATCTGTAGGGTCAGGAGCCAATGAATATTCTCCTTCGTATTGTCTGAATATATTATTGAGATAAGAGCGCAATGTTTCCGGCTCTGCGCCCGCACGACTCATATCCAGTCTGATGACAGGTCGCTTCACCCATTCCGTCTCCATCTGCATAATCTTCAACCCCTCAAAGAGTTCCTTCTTGCCCATGAAGTAGACTTCTAGCGTATCTACAAGAACGGATTTACCAAAGCGGCGTGGACGGCTCAGGTAATTATACTTCTTTCCTCTGTTGGCAAGTTGCCAGATGATATCTGTCTTGTCAACATAAAGATATCCACCCTTTCTGATTTCCTCGAAAGACTGGATGCCTACCGGCAATATTCTATCGTTAGTCTCTATCATAATTCCTAATCTTTGTTTTCCAATTGCAAATTTACGATTATTTTTCCAAACCGCCATGCTTTTTCCTCTTTTTTTCCCCCATATTGCGTATAGTGTATTTCTATATGGGTGAAGAGGGGTGAAGAGTGGGTGAAGAGATAAAGAAAACTCTTCACCTCCCGAAACCCCGATAAACAGAGGGGTTACGGGCGAGAAGGTGAAGAGTGAAGAGATAAATCGGGAGTGCTTACAACTGATAGAACTTGGTGAAAGCCTTCACGCAATATTCGTGGTCGATAACGCTACCGGTTTCGCGGCAACTGTGCATAGCGAGGATGGCATTGCCCATATCCACACCCTTCAATGGGATGGAAGAGGCGAGGATATTGCCCAGGGTGCTGCCGCCTGCCACATCGCTGTGGTTTACGAAACGCTGGCATGGTACACCGGCTGCATCGCAGATGTTGGCGAAGATGGCTGCTGATACGGCATCGCTCGCATACTTCTGGGCTGCATTGAACTTGATGACCGGACCACCGCCCAACTTAGGATGATTCGTAGGGTCGAACTTCTCGCTGTAGTTAGGATGCCAGGCATGTGCATTATCGGCTGAAATCATGAAGGCACGCTCTACTGCCTGATAATAAGCCTCTTCTGTATGGCTCTGTGTTAGGGCGATGCGCTGGAGCATATATGAAAGGAATGGACTTCCGGCTCCCTGTTTGGTCTGAGACCCTGTTTCTTCATTGTCGAAGATGGCAAGAACCTGGGTGGTATCATTGGCATCTGCTGCAATCATCGCCTCTACACCAGCCCAGCACATAGACAGGTCGTCGAGTCTGCCTGAAGAGATAAACTCATCGTGTACCCCAAAGGTGCAGGCTGGAGTGGCATCAGCCAGATAGAGATCGAAGTCGAGGATATCCTCCTTCTGGATATTCAGTTCGCCGGTAATCACGTTCATCAGCAGATTTCCCTTTTCCAGTTCATCATTGATGATGCCGAGGATAGGGAGCACATCCTTCTGCTTGCTCAACTTCACGCCATCGTTCACCTGACGGTTGAAGTGGATAGCGAGATTGCTGATCTGCAGCAATGGGCGCTGAACATGAAGGAGGAGTGTCTGAGGATTCATCGCGTCCTCGCCCTTCACGATGACTCTACCTGCCAAAGTGAGCGGACGGTCGAACCAGGTTGACATGATAGGACCACCATAAACCTCGGTGTTCAGTTTTACGATACCGCCCTCGCAGAGCATCTCAGCATTTGGCTTGATGCGGAAGGTAGGCGAGTCGCAGTGGGCGCAGATCATGTGGAAACCGTCATCTGCCAAAGGCTTCTTTCCGATTTGGAAGGCGTAGATGGAAGAGTCGTTCTTGGTAACAAAGAACTTTTCACCCGCTTCAATCTTGCCCAAAGGCTCCTGTGGGTTCATACGGCGGAACCCGTTCTTCTCCAATTCCTCGGAGATATTCTTTACTGCCAGGAAATTCACTGGCGATGCGTCTAGAAAGGATAATAATCTTTTGATCATAGTCTATATCTTTATATTAATATCTTGCAAAGATAATAGATTTTTTTCATTTTATCTCATTATTCTATTTGTTTTTCATTTTTTTGTATTATCTTTGTCTCCAAATAAGATCAATGAATGAATTATGAAACGATATAAATCCTGCACTCTGATTATATTGCTGCTGTTGGCATCGGCTCTTCAGGCATATGCGCATATTTCCAGAAATATGTTCATGCTTTCCAATCTCAATACTGACAATGGTCTTTCCTGCCCTCGAGTTTATTCTATTGTCGAGGCAGAGGATGGTGCCATGTGGATAAGTACTAAGCGTGGAGTTGACCGATATAATGGGCAACAGGTAACCAATTATACTTTATACACAGAGATGCCGTATAGTGATGCTAGTGGTAGAAGTATTAAACTGACTAAGGATGCGCAACATCTGATTTACGCCTACGACAACAAGGGAAAGGTGTATATATATGATAGGAGGAAAGATGCATTTGTCTTGAAATGTAATCTTCAGAATATTTTAGGTGGAAGTATCGTGTTGAACGAACTGTTGGTAGACGAAAAGGGCAATTTCTGGTTAGCTATGGATAGAGGCATTTATTGCTTATCAGCAGCTACTGGTGGAAAGGAGATAGTTCGGGAGACAGCTAAGGGTAGGTTTGTATTGAAAAATACCTATATTAATCATATCCAATTTATAGGTGAGAAACTCTTGATAGGAACATTTAAAGATGTTTATTGCTATTCGATGTCTGCCCGGAAGTTAGAAAAGAAGATTAGTGGCAGTTCTGTAGTATCCTCTTATCATGATATTGCGGGACATCGTATCTGGCTGGGTACTTTTCACGAAGGAGTTAAAGTGATGGATGATCGTACTTGGAAGCTGATAAAATCTGCTGAATTCCAATCTTTGCAAAACATTCCTAAAATTCCCGTACGTTCAATCATTTTATATGATAAGCAGACTCTTCTGATGGCTGTAGATGGAGCTGGAATATATGCTTATGACAGTTCGAATAAACAAACCAAGCTCTTGCTTGATACAGATGGACGTCCTGGTAACGTATTGAATGGTAATGGATTATACACCTTGTGCTGCGATCGTTTTGGCGATTTATGGACAGGCTCTTACTCGGGAGGAGTAGATTTGGCAATACCGATGAAACATACATTGGAATATATCACACAGGAATATCTCAACAATCAATCTCTGATAGATAATTGTGTGAACGATGTTTTCCAAAGCCGTGATGGGAAAATATGGTATGCCACAGATAAAGGAGTAAGTGTTTATGATGCGCAGACTCGTCTTTGGCATCATGGATTATATAATAAGGTGGCGCTTACGATTTGTCAGACTGTAGACGGCAGAATTCTGGTTGGTACCTATGGTAATGGCGTATATCAGGTTCATACTGATGGCACTAGTATGCCTGCTTATTCTGTGGAAACAGGAATGTTGAAGAGTGATTACGTATTCAGTCTTTTAACTGATAGCGATGGTAATATTTGGGTAGGATGTTTGGATGGAGATATGGCTTGTTTCCCTTCAGATAAATATAATTTGAATGGAACGGGAAAGTCGGTATTCTATCTGCCTGTCAACGAAGTGCAATGCATCACGGAATCACCGGATAAGCGTTTTATTGCTGTAGGAACTTCGCATGGAGGCTATTTGATTGATAAGCGCGAACCTTTGCATCCTCGTCGTTTCTTTTATCCTGAACAGTATCCCGGTAAAGACATTAATTTGTTTGTCAACAGTATGGCTTTTCAGGATTCCCGTCATATCTGGATTGGAACGGATGGAGGAGGACTCTATGATTATGATTTCCTGACAAAGAAGTTTAAGCTTTATACTAATCAGGAAGCTTTGCCTTCTAATACTGTTTATGGACTTATAAAAGGTATTGATGGCAATTTGTGGATAAGTACGGATAAAGGAATGGCGTTCATGAAACAGGGGAAGATAGTAAACCTCAACATCTTTAAGGGAATGGAACGTGAGTATAACCGAATGTCTGTTGTGTGTACTTCAGATGGCAGGGTGCTTTTTGGCAGCAACGATGGAGTTGTCGCTTTGGCTCCTATGTTTGCCAAAGGTTTGAATTATGCCGCTCCACTTCGTATTCATAGTGTTGAGGTTGAAGGTGTCGAACGTTCCGATTACTGGAATGAATGTCTCTTTGAAATGTTGAAGGAAGGCAAATTGAGTCTTAGCCATAATGAGAATACGCTGGTTGTTTCTTTCGAGAGCATCAATTATCAATACCAGTATGATATTCAATATCAATATTATTTGGAAGGATACGACCGTAATTGGAGTAAACCATCTTCTAATCAGTTGGCACGATTTGTAAATTTGCCTTCGGGCAGCTATGTGCTTCATGTAAAGGCTATCTGTAGAAGTAATGGTAGAGAATTGGGAGAAACAACTTTGGAAATTCATATAGCCCAACCTTGGTGGAATACCTGGTGGGCATGGATTATCTATCTCTGTATTTTTGCTGCCATCTTATATTTTGTCTGGCAGTATTACAAAGAGCGCTTACAGCGAAAGTATTATGATGAGAAAATCAATTTCTTCGTTAATACTGCCCATAACATACGTACTCCTTTGAGTCTCGTGTTGGCTCCTCTTGATAATCTGGCTAATGATTCCAGCTTGAGTGAGAAAAGCCGTGGATTCTTGGATATGGCGCATCGCAACGGCAACAAACTATTGAAGATGGTTACAGAATTGCTTGACTTCCAAAAGGTAGAGCAGTCTGCCGAACAGGTTCGCCTGCAAGATATAGAATTGCCGATGCTTTTACGTGTGCAGTTGGAAAAGTTTGTATTGACAGCTCAGGAGAAGCATATTCAACTGTGTATTGAAACGTGTCCGCAGCAACAGATTCATTCTGATGTCAAAATGATGGATCTGATATTGGAAAATCTTCTCTCGAATGCTATCAAATATACACCTCAAGGTGGAAAGGTTACGTTGTCGGCTTCTGTTGAAGGCAAGATGGCTATGATTCATGTATGTGATACAGGTATAGGTATTCCAAAGGCCGAAATTAAGAGTATCTTCAAGACCTTCTTCAGGGCTTCTAATGCGATAAATTCTCAGGAAATGGGAAGTGGATTAGGACTGATGCTTACACGAAAACTTGTAGAGAAATTAGGAGGAAAGCTTAGTTTCGTAAGTGAGGAAGGAAAGGGTACTACTTTCTGTGTGAAGGTGCCATTAGGTAATGTAACAGATTCTTCTGTCCGGCTTGTAGGAGAAAAGAAAAATGTTGCAACTGAATCTTCTTTAGCTGAAGATAAGCAGGATGAAACTTGCCAGACTGTGTCTTCTGCGGTTCAGCAGGATGCTGATGTTTCAACGGATACACTTCTTTTTGTCGATGACAATGAAGATCTTCGCAAATATATCAGAATGACTTTTGGTGATTCTTATCAGGTAGTTGATGTGGAGAGTGCAGAGGCTGCCTTGAAATATTTGAAAGAGGGCGGGGTATGTGATATCGTTGTTTCTGATGTCATGATGCCGGGAATGCACGGAGATGAGTTCTGTCGCAGCATCAAGGAAAATAAGGAAACATCATGGCTGCCTGTTATCCTGCTGACTGCTAAGGCTGGTCGTGACTTTATGATAGAGGGACTCGGACTGGGTGCTGATGACTATATAGCCAAGCCATTCGATACTGCTATTCTTGCGAGTAAGGTTGCCAGTATTTTGAAGAATCGTCGCCGGTTGAGTCAGTATTATATGGACAGAAGCCTTGCTCTTGTTAGAGGAGAGGTTGCTTCTGAGTCTACTTCTTCCGAGCAGATTGTGGGTTCTGATTCTTCCGATGAACACTTGGAACCTACTGGAGCTTCTGAAGAGAAAAAGGATGATACTGTCTTGAATAAGCAAGGCCAGACATTCGAAAATGTGGCAGAAGCTGTTCTGGATCCACAAGACCAGGCTTTTGTAGATAAAGCTACCCGTCTGGTGTTGACTCATCTGAGCGACACAGACTTTAATATCGACCGACTCTGTAGAGAGATGGCGATGAGCAGAACGCTTTTCTATGGTAGGCTGAAGACTCTTACGGGCCAAAGTCCGCAGGATTTTATGCGTTTGATACGTCTGGAGCAGGCTGCAATCTTCCTGAAACAGGGGGATAGTGTGCTGGATGTATCTGTGAAAGCCGGTTTTGTAAATGTGAAGTACTTTAGTACTGTATTTAAAAAGCACTTTGGAGTTTCTCCAAGTAAGTATCTGTAAATTAGAGTTTTAAATTCGAAGAAAAGGTTTCTGTTTAGACGATATGTCTGAATTGAAACCTTTTTTGTTTGTTATCTAACCCTCTGAAAGTTCCTTTTCTTTATCTTTGCAGCCAGATTCTGTTACGTAAGTTAAACAGTTATTTAAAAAACGAAACAATAACAATATAAACATAAAAATGAAAAGGAACTTTTTGAAATTTAGCCTCTTTTTAATAGGCGTCTTCACATGTTTCTCATGCGAAGCAAGTACGTTGCACTCATCAAGCAGTTCTGATGGCGTAGGCGAATCCATGCCTACTGCCCAGCAATGGAATAAAGACGTTGTGGGGTGGAATCTTGGCAACGAATTCGAGTGCTCAGCTTCTGGACAGGATGGTGAGTCGATGCAGATTGGTAACCCTGATGGTTCTATCCATGCAGAGACAGCCTGGGGCAATCCCGTTGTTACCAAGAAGATGATACAAGCCGTGAAGAAGGCAGGTTTCAATGCCATCCGTATTCCAATCCGTTGGCAGTGCCACATTACCAACGCTCAGGCGATGAGCATCGACAAGGCTTGGATTGCTCGTATCAAGGAGGTAGTGGGCTGGTGTCTTGACAACGATTTGAAGGTTATCATCAATGTGCATCATGAAAAATGGCTCGAAAGTCGTCCTACCTATCAATATAAGGATGAAAACTGCCAGAAGCTTGCGCTCCTCTGGATGAATATCGCCTCTGAGTTTGCCAATTATGACAGTCGCTTGGCTTTCGCCGGTACCAATGAGGTTCACATCAGGGACAACTGGGGCAAACCTACTGCCGAGAACCTCGAAGTGCAGAATGCTTACAATCAGATATTCGTGGATATGGTTCGTGCCACAGGCGGCAACAATGCCAAGCGCCACCTCATCTTACAGACTTACGTTTGTAACCCTTGGTTTGGCATCGAGAATGGAGATTTCATCATTCCGAAGGATGCCGAAGGCAATGGCAACAACTATATGAGTGTGGAATTTCACTACTATCAGCCATGGAGCTACGCCGGCGATTGCACCTACGATTACTGGGGTGATGCCTACAAGGATGCTGGCAAGATACCTGCAGAAAACGAGAAGACGATGACGGATTTCTTCGACAAGGCGGTGAATACCTGGAGCAACAAAGGACTGGGTATCGTAATAGGAGAGTGGGGAGTAACCGATCACTATAAGTCAAACTCAGAGAAAGTGCATGAAAACATGACCTACTACTGTAAGTTCTTGACTACGGAGGCTCGCAAACGAGGCTTCTCTACTTTCGTTTGGGACAACAACCACTTCGGCAACGGCTCTGAGAAGTATGGAATCTTCGACCGTTTCAAGAGTATGAAGGTGAATGCTCCTTGGATTCTCGAAGGAATCTTTGGGAAAGAATAATGTTAAACTAAAAACAAAATATCAATTATGAGAAAGAAAACTATGTTTCTCGGCCTGCTCGGTGCAGGTTTGATGTGGATGCCTGCTTCTGCCATTCTCGCTGCCCAGATGAACAATGCAGCGATGAGCGTTCAGCAGAACCAAGGCATCAAGGGTACAGTGGTGGATGCCACTGGCGAAACCTTGATTGGCGCTAGCGTGAAGGTGGCTGGTACAACCAATGGTGCCGTTACCGATATAGATGGTAACTTTACGTTGAACTGCAAGCCTGGAGCAACGCTCGAAGTGAGCTACATCGGTTACAAGACGATGACCGTGAAAGCTGCTAATGGCATGAAAATACAGATGCAGGAGGATGGTAAGGCCTTGAATGAGGTCGTTGTTACCGCCCTCGGTATCAAGCGCGACCGCAAGGCTCTCGGCTATGGCTTGGAGGAGGTTAAAGGTGAGGAACTTACCAAGGCGAAGGAAACCAACGTCATCAACTCTCTTTCAGGTAAGGTGGCTGGTCTCGTTGTGCAGAACACCGCTGGCGGTGCTTCTGGTTCTACCCGCGTGCTTCTTCGTGGTAATACAGAAATGGCAGGCAATAACCAGCCTCTTTACGTGGTGGATGGTGTGCCTTTGGATAATACCAACTTTGGCAGTGCTGGTGAAGCTGGTGGCTATGACCTCGGTGATGGTATCTCTGCCATCAATCCTGACGATATCGAGACGATGACCGTATTGAAAGGTCCTGCAGCCTCTGCCCTCTATGGTAGCCGTGCTTCTCATGGTGTTATCTTGATTACGACCAAGAAGGCGGAGAAGGATAGAATTTCCGTGGAGTACAATGGTTCTTATACTATCGATACCCAGTTGGCTAAATGGGACGACATTCAGGAGATATACGGTGCTGGCTACAATGGCGAGCTTCCTAATTCGAGCACTTCTGGTACCAATGCCAGTTGGGGACCTAAGGCCGATGACTTCATGTTCAAGTATTTCGATGGCGAGGAGCGTCCATTCATGATGCATCCTAACAATGCTTCTGGTTTCTTCCGTACAGGTTTCACCACTCAGAATTCTGCCATCCTCTCAGTTAATTCCGGTAAGACGGGTATGCGTTTCTCTGTTACCGATATGCGCAACAAGGATATCTTGCCAAATACCAATATGAGTCGTGACAACTTCAACCTCCGTGTGAATACCTCAGCTGGTCCTGTTGACTTTGACTTCACCGCCAACTATACTCGTGAGAAGGTGAAGAACCGTCCTGCCCTTGGTGACTCTCAGAGCAACGTGGGTAAGAACCTCATGACCCTGGCTGGTACCTACGACCAGGCTTGGTTGAAGCACTATGAGGATGCCGACGGCAACTACTCCAACTGGAATGGTAACGATCAGTATAACAAGAACCCATACTGGGATCTCTATAAGAACAGCAATACATCCGACAAGGACGTGTTCCGTTTTACGGGTAAGGCAATCTGGAACATCAACAAGCACCTCAAGTTGCAGGGTACTATCGGTACCGATATCAACAGCATGAACTTCGAGGACTTCATTGCCAAGACAACTCCAGGAACTCCTGCCGGAAAGCTTACCGACCAAATCTTCAACAACCGCACACTTAATGCCGAGATACTCGCCCTCTACAACAACTCATTGGGCGACTTCGATGTCAACGCTACCGCTGGTGGTAACATCTTCAAGGTGAACAACAAGACCACTACCAACGTCGGTCTCAACCAGCAGATGAATGGCATCCAGAACATCATGAACTATCAGGAACAGAACACTCGTGAGAGCATGTACAAGAAACAGATCAGCTCTCTCTATGCCAGCGCAAGCCTTGGCTACAAGCATACTTACTATTTGGAGGGAACCCTCCGTGGCGATAAGTCGTCTACGCTCCCTACAAATAATAATACATACGTATATCCATCTGTATCGGGTAGTTTGGTTTTCTCTGAGTTTATCAAGAACAAGAAGTTCATCAATTATGGTAAGATTCGCGCATCTTGGGCAAAGGTAGGTAGCGATACCGATCCATACCTGTTGGCACTCAACTATACCACGGGCAAGTACAGCTACTCGGGTTATACCATCGGTATGATAGCCAACTCAACACAGCCGAACAAGGATTTGAAGCCTACAATGACAGGTTCTTACGAGGTAGGTTTGGAGATGAAGTTCCTTAACGGACGCTTGGGCTTGGATGCAACCTATTACAACCAGAACTCCAAGAACCAGATTTTGAGTTTGGCTTCAACCACCACCTCTGGCTATGCTTACCGCCTCATCAATGCCGGTGAGATTCAGAACCAGGGTGTCGAGATTGCCCTCAATGCCCGTGCCTTGCAGATCAAGGACTTCGCTTGGGACCTGGGTGTCAACTTCTCGAAGAATACCAACAAGGTGAAGTCGCTCGTAGATGGCATGGACTATTTTGAGCTTGCCAAGGCCACATGGTGTGGTGTATCAGTAGGTGCTCAGGTTGGCGAGAACTATGGAGCTATCCGTGGACACGACTTCCTCTACAACGACAAGGGACAGGTGGTTGTCGATGCAGCTACTGGTCTTCCAAAGATTGACCAGAAGGTCAAGACCATCGGCAATTCTACTTGGGACTGGACAGGTGGTTTCTACTCAACCTTCAGCTACAAGAACTTCCGCCTCTCTGCATCCTTCGATGTGAAGGTAGGTGCCGACATCTACTCTATGTCCATGCGTTCTGCATACCAGACAGGTAAGGCAAAGGGAACATTGGCAGGCCGTGAGGAGTGGTACACTTCCGAGGAGGCTCGCAAGGCTTCGGGGATGGATCTTGCCGCATGGCGTGAGACTGGTAACTGCAAAGGACTTGTCGTAGAGGGTGTTATCGACAATGGCGACGGTACTTATCGCAAGAACGACATCGCCGTGAACCCTGAAGATTACTGGAAGCATGTGGCAAATGGCGTGCAGAGTGCCTTCGTTTACGACAATTCTTACGTGAAGTGTCGTGAGATTACTTTCGGCTATACCTTCCCAGAGAGCATCCTGGGCAAGTATGTCAAAGGCTTGACCGTATCCTTCGTGGCTCGTAACCCATTCATTGTTTGGAAGAACATTCCTAACATCGACCCAGACTCCAGCTACAACACCTCAGGTCTCGGTCTGGAATATGGTTCCCTGCCATCTCGCAAGAGTTATGGTTTGAATGTGAACGTGAAGTTCTAGTCTCGAAAAAATGAATCAATTTCTTTAGAAGAGTTCTAATATATAATAAGGTAAGAAAATGAACAATATAATCAAGAAATATATAGGTAAGAGCAGCCTGATGATGGCTTTCGCCCTGATGGCAACCGGCACTGCGATGACTTCTTGCTCTGATGATACCTTGAGCAACATCAATACCGACAAGACCAAGGTGAACGAGCTCGACCCTAACGCACAGTTGACAACAGCTTTGTTGCAGACTTACGGTGACTTCAGTCTGATGGATACCTACCGTAACTATATATCTGGTTTTCCACAGTATTTCGCTGGTGGTTGGAATGTAACCAATTACGCTGGTTCTAATTTCAGAGAAGATGATATGTCCCGTCGAGTTTGGGACCGCTATTATGAAATCAGTATCAAGAACCTTGTGGATGCCATCCACAATTCTGCTGACAAGGCAAACTTGAATGCGGCACTTCGTATCCACCGTGTCTATCTCACGGCAGTTTTGGCAGATACCTACGGTGACGTGCCTTGTTCGGAGGCAGGTCTGGGTTATATCTCAGGTATCTCCACCCCTAAGTATGATACCGTAGAGGAACTCTACAGCTGGTTCTTCGATGAACTTGACGCTTGCGAGAAGCAGCTTGGCACAGGTACCGACCACATTTCTGGTGATGTCACCAGCATGGGTGGTGATGTAGCTCAGTGGAAGAAGTATGCCAATGCACTCCGTATGCGCTATGCCATGCGCATTTCCGATGTTAATCCACAGAAGGCAAAGGAGGAGTTTGAGAAGGCTGTGGCTGCCGGTGCTATCGCCAGTGCAGCAGATGATGCTTATATCAAGTATGCTGATGCTCCATTTACCTATTATGATGGAGCCAACGATTACGATTTCCGTGCCAATGCCTTGGGAGAGATTCTCTATGGTCAGGATGCCACATCGCCTACCATGGTATGCTCTACCTTGTTCTATCAGTTGCAGAATACCAACGACCCTCGTCTCTATCGCATCTGTCGCCACTATTACAACATCAAGCGTAGTCAGGTGAAGCCAGACAAGGAGCAGAACATCGACTTGACCGATGATTTCCTGGCTTACTTCCAGAGCAAGAACCTCGGTGAGGAGCCTTGCAACCCTGGTGCAGCCTGGTACACAGACTGGATGAATCCACCTACGTTGGATGACCTTCCTACTTTGAAGAAGTATGCAGAGATAGACGAGAACACTTATGCCAACTCTGATTATATAGCCCGAGCTAGTCGTCCTTGCCTGAACATCGACTTCGAGATGCCTTCTTGCCCTGGCGACTTGATGAGCTATGCTGAGGTAGAGTTCCTCAAGGCTGAGGCTGCAACCAAGGGTTGGAATGTAGGTGGTGGTGATGCAGAAAGTCACTACGAGGCTGGTGTTCGTGCCAGCATGGAGTTGCTCAACAACTATTATCTCACGTCCAACAAGATTTCTGAGGATGAGATCAATGAGTTCATTGCCAACAACAAGTTAGGTGACAATCCTAAGGAGACCATCAACACCCAGGCTTGGATTCTCCACATGATGAACCCTTCTGAGGGTTGGGCTAACATGCGCCGCTCTGACTATCCTGCCATCTTGAATCGTGACCGCTTGACCAAGGATGGTTTCACTTATACGGATTCCGATTGGTCAATGCCTGTCCGCTTGCAGTATCCTGAGTTGGAAGCTCAGTACAACAATGCCAACTACAAGGCTGCCATCGACCGCATGGGGGGTACCGACAACTGGCACAAGCGCCTCTGGTGGGACAAGGCTGATGTAAACCTTCAGCCAGACTTCAATCCTCCATTCGGAAAGGGATACAGTGAGTAGTGTTTAATGCTTAATGTTAAATGTTGAGTTTTATAGGACAATAAATAGAATAATTAATGATGAATAAGACAATGAAACAATATAAGGGAAAAGTCTTGAAGGCTATGATGATGCTCTTAGCCGTGGGTTTCGCACTGGCTGGTACATCTACCTTGTCTTCTTGCTCTTCTGACGATGAACCATACTTCACTGTCAGCGAAGATGACAATCCACGTATCTTGAACACCGACTTGGCTGATTCCAAGATAGACCGCAAGACTAATTATAAGTTGGAAATCAAGGTGACTCCAGTTCACTACACCACTGTGACATGGTTGCTCGATGGCAAGCAGATTGCCGAAGGTAATACCATCGACCAGACTTTGCCAGTGGGCAATCATACTTTGAAGATTGTGGCAACCACCACCAAGGGCAAGAGCACATCCCGCACCTTGAACGTTACCGTAACTCCTGCTGCCGATGACCCAGCCTTGGGTACCAATGCCGTCGAGCTTTGGGTAGCTCCAGGTGCTGAGACTACTATCCATAAGTGCAAGAATCTCGGTACAGTTACTAAAGTAATGGTAGGTGGCAAGGAAGTAGCCTTCGAGGTTCTCGAAGAGGGCACAGCCTTGAAGTTCACAGCTCCTACAGGTTTGGAGAATGGTGACTATGATATCACTTTGGAAGATGGTGAGGGCAACCAGTTCCCTTCCGGTACCATCAAGGTAACTACAGAGCCACGTCCATCTATGGAGACCACCCTCTGGGAAGGTGAGTTTGCCGTGACATGGGATACACCGTTCAGTGAATTGAAGGATACCTTCCTCTCAAAGGTGAAGGCTGGCACCATCCTCCGTGTCTATGTAGATGGAAATGGTCAGGGTACTGCTGCTACCTCTTGGTGGAATAACATCCTTACAGGTAAGGGCGACCCAGAGCGTGGCGACATCATGGTGAATGGACCTGCTAAATGGGAGTTTGAACTGACCGACTTGTCTATCCAACTCTTGACAGAGCAGAATGGTCTCTTCCTCGTGGGTGACGGTTACACCGTAAAAAAAGTAACTATTGAATAATATATTGGAAAGATTTCCGTTTTTATCATAAAACGTCAAACCTTTGAATTTATGAAGAAAATATTATTATCTATTTCAATGTTGGCATTGGCTTATACAGCCAGTGCCAATGTTCCAGTTATCAAGAGCGACCCTAAGATAGAGGCTCAGGTAGAACAAACCCTGAAGAAACTCACCTTGGAGGAAAAGATAGGTCAGATGATGGAATTGGTGACCGACCTCTTTGGTGCCAACGACAAGAACGGTGTGTTCTATATCGACGAGCACAAGACCGATTCTATCCTTTCCCGCTATAAGATTGGCTCTATCCTCAACGCTCCAAATACCTGCGCTCCTACAGCCAAGCAGTGGGAGAAGTACATCGCGCAAATCCAGAAGATTTCGATGAAGCGCATCGGCATCCCTTGTGTCTTCGGTCTCGACCAGAACCATGGTTCTACTTATACACAGGGCGGAACCCTCTTCCCGCAGAACATCAATGTGGCTGCCTCCTTTAATCGTGAGATAGCTCGCCGTTCGGCTGAGGCTACCGCTTATGAGACTCGTGCGGTGAGCGTGCCTTGGACTTACAGTCCTACCGTTGATCTCGGTCGTGATGCCCGTTGGCCTCGCATCTGGGAGAACTTTGGTGAAGATTGCTACCTCAGTTCAGAGATGGGCAAGGCGATGGTCTATGGTTTCCAGGGTGAGGACCCAAACAACATCGACCAGTATCACATTGCCACTTCCATGAAGCACTTCATTGGCTATGGTGTGCCTTGGACTGGTAAAGACCGTACGCCAGCCTATATCTCTCCTGCCGATTTGCGAGAGAAGCACTTCGCTCCTTTCCTGGCGGGTCTGCAGGCTGGAGCCTTGACCGTGATGGTGAATTCCGCTTCCGTCAATGGTATGCCGATGCATGTCAACAAGGACATCCTGACAGGATGGCTGAAGGAAGAGACTGGATGGGATGGTGTGCTCATCACCGACTGGGCAGACATCAACAATCTCTATACTCGTGAGATGGTGGCAAAGGACAAGAAGGATGCGCTCCGCATTGCCATCAATGCCGGTATCGACATGATTATGGAACCTTATTCTTGCGATGCTTGTGGCTATCTTGTAGAACTGGTGAAGGAAGGTAAGATTCCGATGAGTCGTATCGATGATGCCTGCCGTCGTGTGCTTCGCATGAAATACCGTCTTGACCTCTTCAAGAACCCAACCCAGAAACTCAAGAATTATCCTAAGTTTGGTGGTGAGGAGTTTGCCAAGCTCGCCTTGGAGGGAGCTACCGAGAGTATGGTGCTCCTGAAGAATGAAGGCAATATCCTGCCTTTGCAGCATGGTAAGAAGATTCTCCTTACGGGTCCTAATGCCAATCAGATGCGCTGCCTGGATGGTGGATGGAGCTATACCTGGCAGGGACATCGTGCCGATGAGTTTGCCGGCAAGTACAATACCATCTATGAGGCATTCTGTAATGAGTATGGCAAGGAGAATGTCATCCTGAACCAGGGTGTTACCTATAATGAGAAAGGCAAGTACTGGGAGGAGAACGAACCTCAGATTCAAGGCGCAGTTGATGCAGCAAAGGATGTTGACATCATCGTGGCTTGCATTGGCGAGAACTCCTATACAGAGACTCCAGGCAACCTGACCGACCTTTGGCTCTCAGAGAACCAGCGTAATCTCGTGAAGGAACTCGCCAAGACCGGTAAGCCTGTCGTTCTGGTATTGAATGAAGGTCGTCCTCGTCTCATCGCTGACATCGAACCATTGGCACAGGGCATCATCGACATCCTTATCCCTGGCAACATGGGCGGCGATGCCTTGGTAGGCTTGGTATCGGGCAAGTCAAACTTCAGTGGCAAGATGCCTTACACCTATCCTAAGGAAATCAATTCGCTCGCCAACTATGACTTCAAGAAGAGTGAGGAGGTGGGTACGATGGAAGGTGCTTACGACTACAATGCGAAGATTACCCAGCAGTGGGGCTTCGGATATGGTTTGAGTTATACCACTTACAAATATAGCAACCTGAAGGTTTCTCAGTCTGATTTCCGCCACGGCGACATCATCAAGGTGAGCGTGGATGTGAAGAATACGGGCAAGGTGGCAGGCAAGGAGAGTGTCCTCCTGTTCAGCAGCGATCTCATCGCTAGTATGGTGCCTGATGGCCGTCGTCTCCGTGCCTTCGACAAGGTGGAACTTCAGCCTGGTGAGACCAAGACCATGACATTTGAATTAAAGGCAGACGATTTGGCCTTCGTAGGTTGGAATGGCAAATGGAGATTGGAGGAAGGCGACTTCAAATTGATGATTGCCGACCAGAGTGCCGATATCCGTTGCACTGATACTTATCAGTGGCCTACTGCCAACAGATAATGTATATTTAAGATGATTTAAAGAAAAGAGCGTGCCAAGAGTGGTGCGCTCTTTTTGTTTGCATAATTAAATGCTGAAGAGTTAAATATCTACAAGAATCCCCCATGATGTTTGGTGTTATGTCTTGAAATGATTACTTTTGCAAATCATAATTTTTGCAGATTTACAGAATCATTCAAAACAAGGATAAATGGAAATAGTAATTGGAATCATCCTAGGACTTGCCATCGGATTCTTCGTGGGCAAGCTGATGGAAGGAAAAAAGGCGGGAGAAGAGAAAACGCAGCTCATAGCGAAGGCTCAGGTGCTGGCGGCTAACATCGAACAGATAAAACTGCATCATGCTTCTGAGGTTCAATCAATGAAATCTCAAATGGAGAACGAGCGGCTGTATGCGGCAAAACTCAGGGCGGAAAGCGACCAACAGTGGGCACAGAAACTCGAGAGCCTGAAGCAGGAAATGCAGCGAATGACGATAGAACAGCAGAAGGTGGCGGCTGAGCAGCTGGCTGCCAAGCAGTCGGCTCTGCAGGAAAACAACCGTCTGCAGATGGATGAACTCCTGAAACCTATCAAGGAACAGTTTGCTGATTTCAAGAAATCGGTAGAGGAGAGCAAAACCCAGAACGAGGTGAACAAGAAGGAACTGCAGAACACCTTCGAGGCAACGATGAAACTCTTCCAGCAGGAACAGCAGCAGGCTGTACTGAACCTGAAGGAGCAGACCGAGAAGATTGGCTCCGATGCTGCCAACCTGACCAAGGCATTGAAGGGCGACAGCAAGATGCAGGGCGACTGGGGCGAGATGGTGCTGGAAACCATCCTGGAGAATAGCGGACTTCGTAAAGATGAGGAATTCTTCATTCAGGAGAATACGAAAGATGAAGAGGGAAAGAACTATCGTCCGGATGTCATCGTCAGATTCCCGGAAGGCAGAAGTGTGGTCATCGATTCCAAGGTTTCGCTTACTGCCTATTCCGATGCTCTGGCAGCTGAAGATGAGGCTGAACAGGAACGCCTGATGAAGGCACATGCGCTGAGCGTAAGAAAGCACATCGATGAACTGGCAGCCAAAGACTATTCCAAGCTGGTGGATGATGCCATCGGCTTCGTACTGATGTTCATCCCTAACGAGACCAGCTATATCGCAGCGATGAAGCAGCAGCCGGATCTCAGCCGTTATGCTTACCAGAAGAAGATTATCATCATCTCGCCAAGCAATCTGCTCATGGCACTCCAGCTTGCCTATAATCTCTGGCAGTATGACCGGCAGAACAAGAATGTGGAGAAAATCGTGAAGACGGCCGCTGACCTGTATGATAAGGTGGCTGGCTTCGAAGATACTTTCCTGGGCATCGGCGATTTGATATCCCGTCTGTCCGGAACCTTCGACAAGGCAAAGAAGCAACTTTACGACGGAACAGGAAATGTGATGAGAAGAGTGGAAAGCTTGAAAGGTCTTGGCGTTACGCCGAAGAAGCAAATTAAATCGCTGGAAGAATAGGAAAATGAAATCTAAAGATTAAAAAGAAGAGGATGTGGGGGCGAGAACTTACGTCCTCTTTTCTGTTTTTCTGATGTAACCCTTTTTTTATTTGATGTAACATAATCGTTAAAAACGGGTTCATCTGATCCGTGACGTTTGCCGTTTCGCTCAAATGTATTTGCAAATCGTTCATTTTATGAAATTATAGCCTTTAAAATGAGCGGGTATCGATTTTTCTTTGTATTTTTGCCACGCCTATTCGGAAAGATAGGCGAGTACATGAAACAATCAAAAAATACTGTATAATCATGAAACTGAACGAAATTCTTTCAGACAGCTTTAATGCTGCAGAATGGGAAGCTAAGGGTTATGAGCTTCCTAAGTATGACATCGCAGCCGTAGCTAAGAAGACTCACGACGAGCCTACTTGGGTTCACTTCGGCGCAGGTAACATCTTCCGTGCTTTCCCGGCAGCCATCCTCAACGATGCACTTAACACAGGCAAGTATGATCGTGGTGTAATCGTGGCAGAAAGCTTCGACTACGAAATTATCGATAAGGCTTATCGTCCTTACAATAATCTCTCGCTTCTCGTAAGCCTCCAGTCTAATGGTACTATCGAAAAGAAGGTTATCGCATCTATCACAGAAAGCCTCAAGGCGGATAAGCAGTTTGCTGACGACTGGGCGCGTCTGGTTCAGATTTTCCAGGCTCCTACTTTGCAGATGGTTACTTTTACCATCACCGAGAAGGGATATTCTTTCAATGATGCCGATTTGGCACGTGGTCTTGATGCAGTATTTGCTATGGGTAAGCTTACCGCTCTTCTCTATGAGCGTTATAAGGCTGGCAAGTTGCCACTTACTCTTCAGTCTACCGACAACTGTTCTCACAATGGCGACCATGTGAAGGCGGGGGTAAAGGCTTATGCTGAGCGCTGGGCACAGGATGGTATCGTAGAGGCTGGTTTCGTAGATTATATCAATGACAGCAGCAAGATTACCTATCCTTGGTCTATGATTGATAAGATTACTCCTCGTCCACACGAGAAGGTACAGGCGATGCTCGTTGAGGATGGTTTCGAGGATAACAATACGATTATCACCGAGAAGCATACTTTCACCGCTCCTTTCGTAAATGCCGAGGAAGTGCAGTATCTCGTTTGCGAGGATACCTATACCAACGGTCGTCCGCCATTGGAGTTGGGCGGTGCGCTCTATACATCCCGCAAGACTGTAGATGAGGTAGAGACCATGAAGGTAACCACCTGTCTGAACCCTCTCCATACAGCGATGTCAATCTATGGTTGCATGCTCGACTATACCTTGATTTCTGCCGAGATGGTTGATGAGGACCTTCGTGCCTTCATCCAGAAGATCGGTTATATCGAGGCAATGCCAGTAGTAACAGATCCAGGTGTATTGAACCCATACGAGTTTATCGGCACCGTTATCAACAAGCGTCTGCCTAACCCATTCATGCCAGATGCTCCTCAGCGTATCGCTACCGATACCAGCCAGAAACTCTCTATCCGTTTCGGTGAGACTATCAAGAAGTATATCGACCGCGGTCTCGATAAGAGCAATCTTGTGTTGATTCCTCTGGTATTGGCAGGTTATGCCCGTTATCTCAAAGCATTGGATGATAACCTGAAGCCATTCGAGCCATCTTCCGACCCATTGTTGGCAGAACTGCAGGCCATCGTAGCTCCTCTGGAGGTAGGCAAGGCTGATCAGGACTACTCTTGCCTCAAGAACCTCTATTCCCGCAAGGATGTGTTCGGACTCGATCTCTACGAGGCTGGCTTCGGCGAGCAGATTGAGGGCATGGTGAAGGAACTCTTTGCTGGCAAGGGTGCCGTAAGACAGACATTGCATAAATATGTTTCTGCAAGATAATTCATTTTTAAACTTATACATTATATAATATATATGGAAAGAACATGGCGCTGGTTTGGCAAGAAAGATAAGATTACACTTGCACAGTTGAAACAGATAGGTGTTGAGGGCATCGTTACCGCATTGCACGATGTTCCTCTGGGCGAGGTTTGGACACGCAAGAAGATTCATGAACTCAAGGAGTACATCGAGTCTTACGGTATGAAATGGAGCGTGGTAGAGTCTTTGCCTGTGGTTGAAACCCTGAAATATGGCGGTCCTGACCGTGATCATCAGATTGAGGTTTACAAGGAAAGTCTCCGCAACCTGGGCGAGGAAGGCATCAAGTGCATCTGCTACAACTTCATGCCGGTTTTGGACTGGGCTCGTACCGATTTGGCACACGAGAATCCTAACGGAGCCAACAACCTCTATATGAACTGGGGCGAGTTTGCCTACTTTGATATCTATATCCTGCAGCGTGAAGGCGCTCGTGAGGATTGGGCTGAGTTCTCTAAGGAGCACAAGTGGGGCAGAGACCTCGTGGCTGAGGCTGATGAAATCAAGAAGACTTCTACACCTGAGCAGGATCATGCCCTGGTAGAGAATATCATCATCAAGACCCAGGGCTTCGTATCGGGTAACTTCAGCGAGGGCGATTCTGCTCCTGTCCAGAAGTTCCGCGACCTGTTGAAGCTTTATGATGGCATCGACAAGAAGAAGTTGCAGGAGAATATGAAGTACTGGCTGGAGGCTATCATGCCTATCTGCGATGAATACGATATCAATATGTGTGTTCACCCAGACGATCCTCCTTATCCTGTATTCGGTTTGCCAAGAATCATCGGTCGTGCCGAGGATATCCAGTGGATGCTCGATGCTGTGCCAAACAAGCACAATGGTCTGACTTTCTGTGCAGGTTCATTCTCTGCCGGCGAGCACAACGACTGTGTGGCAATGGCGAAGCAGTTTGCTGACCGCACTCACTTTGTTCATCTGCGCTCTTGCTACATCTTCCCTAACGGCAACTTTACAGAGGCTTCTCACTTGGGTGGTCGCGGCCATCTCATTGAACTTTGCCGCATCTTCGAGAAGGCTGAGCAGGAAGGCAAGTGCAATTCCGGCCGTCGATTGCCAATGCGAGTAGATCATGGTATGACCTTCACTGATGAGCCAGGTGGCGTATTCGATGAGAGCAATCACGGCCACAATGCCGGTTACACTCTCCTCGGCCGTATGTTTGCCATGGGTCAGATTCAGGGTGTCATCGCAACAGTAGATGATGAACTGGGCATTGAGTATAAGCAGCCGGGATTCTATGATTAGTGATTAGTTATTGGTTATTAGTTATTAGTGATTAGTGATTAATAATTAGGCTATTAAGCGATTTGAAATTCAGGTTAGATAAAATACGAAAAAGGCTAGCGTTTCTGATAAGCGCTAGCTTTTTTTTATGCTGATTTTATGGTTACTGGCTAAATATACCGCTCATTTTAGCCAATAATGCTTAAAAATAGGTGTTATTGGCTGAAAATTATATAAGAAATAGCCAATAATTACTTTTTTCTTGCTATTTTTGCAAATGGTTAGAAATTAAAGCAGGAGAATAAGAAATGAAGAATAATATCATAGGCAGAAAGAGTGAACAGGATACCTTGGCACGTATATACGAGTCAAGGCAGTCGGAATTTGTGGCAGTATGCGGACGCCGCAGAGTGGGGAAAACGTTTCTTGTGCGCGAATATTTTGAGCAGGAAATGGTGTTTCAGACATCAGGATTGGCGGGCGGAAACACACAGGAGCAGTTGAAAAACTTCTTTTATACGCTTCGACGTTATGATAGGAATGTAACCTCTGTTCCCCACGACTGGCTCGATGCTTTCGAGATGCTTATCTCTTATCTCGACTCTTTGAACGGGATAGAACGTAAGGTGATTTTTCTTGATGAACTGCCTTGGATGGATACTGCAGGCTCTAATTTTATCTCTGCCCTGGAGCATTTTTGGAATGGATGGGCCTCTGCACGTCGCGACATCGTTCTCATTGTCTGCGGCTCTGCCACTTCCTGGATGATGGATAAACTTATCAATAACCATGGCGGACTTTATGGTCGTCTTACTCATCGTCTTTTCCTGCAGCCTTTTTCTCTAGGGGAGTCGGAAGCATTTCTGAAGACCAAGGAGATGATGTTGTCCAGATATGAACTGGCTGAACTTTATATGATATTGGGAGGAATCCCATATTACCTGAATCTTTTGGACGAGCGGTTAAGTTTGGCTCAGAATATAGACCGTCTGCTGTTCAATCCCAATGGGCAGTTGTACAATGAGTTTACGATTCTCTATCGCTCTCTGTTCAAGGATTCAGAGGCATACGTCAAGGTGGTAGAGTGTCTGAACGAGCGTGGTTATGGCATGATGCGCTCGGAAATAGCCGATGCCACAGGGATGAAGTCGGGCAAATCGTTGACCACGATTCTCGACAATCTGGAATCTTGCGGTTTCATCAGAAAGTATGTCAACTATGGCTGTTCTACCCGAAAGTCTCTCTATCAGTTGGTAGATTTCTTCACCTTGTTCTATTTCCGTTTCCTGCGCGATAGTTCATTCCGTAATCTTCTGTATTGGAGCAAGTTGCAGCGCACGCCCCGTTTTTATGCCTGGGCTGGAGTCTCTTTCGAGATATTGGCGATGAATCATATCGACCAGGTGAAGCAGCGGTTGGGAATTTCTGGTGTGTCTACCCAGTTGTATTCCTGGCGAAGCAAGAGTGATGCCGGGGCGGCGGAGCGGGCAGCCCAGATAGACATGGTGATAGAGCGTGGTGACAATACCATTAATCTTTGCGAAATGAAGTTTTCGGAAAGTGAGTTTGCCATCAATAAGGATTACGAGAAGATTCTGAGAAACAAAATCGTCCGCTTTATGGAGGAAACGAAGACCCGAAAGTCGATACAGTTGACGTTTATCAGCAGTTATGGTCTTCTGCGGAATATGTATTCGGGCATAGCCCAGAATGAAGTGGTGCTCAATGATTTGTTTTGAGCTCCACTTCCTCCACATATTTCACCAGTGAATCCTTGCCATTGAGGAGATAGAAGTCTACACGAACCACGTGGTTGATGTCGGCATTGCCCTTCACCTTTATGTGTCGGGTCTTGCTGTACATCATCGTGTCGCGGCGTGAAGGATAGGATACGAGCTCGATGAGGTCTTTGGTAGAATTGCTGCCCACATAATAGATGCCTACACTGTCTTTTCCGTTCTTGATGGCAGCAATCTTCGCCATCTTCTTGGCATGAGCCGCAGAGGTATCTATCGGGTAAAACTCGCTGGCAGCTACCGTGTCGCCGTCATGCTGGTCGGGTGCAAACTTGCAGCTGGTACCCGTCGTAGTGATAAAGGATGCAGCAGCCAGGACTGCCACAAAGTATAATATTTTCTTCATTGTTATTTCCTTTCTTTTCTTTAAAGAATCCTGTTTTGTTCGCAAAATGCGTTATCGGCTGCAAAAGTACAAAAAATAACTCGAAAAGCCATACCTTTTTTATCTTTTTCCTTTTAATACTTCGGATGGAGAGACGTGTGCTGAAACTAGGTAGGAGGAGTTGTGGGGATAGTATGGAAGAAGTTATGGGGATGGCATGGAAGGAGCGGTATGGAAGGAGTTGGAAGGTATGGTAGAGATGGATGGAATTCCGTGCAAAGATACAACTTTTCTCTGATACTGCCAAATTTGGGGGTGTGATAAGGAAATGTTTGAAATATGCTTTCAGATTGAAAGCAGTTAAACTTCCTTACTCATAGTTTTGCGGGTGACAACTCATAGTTTTATGGGTCGCAACTCATAGCTTTGCTCTCTTAAAGTATAGAGTTAAGCAGTAAATCAGGTGTTTACGAGGGTTATGATGTTTTTACTACAATGACTCAGTTCCTCAATAACTCAGTTCCTCAGTTTTTCTCTGACCCTTCACTTTTGTCTTTATTTAGAAGTTTATTATATATATAAATATATAACAATTTAAAACAATATTAATCCATAAGCGATATATACCCCCTAGGAAAAAACTGAGGAACTGAGTTATTGAGGAACTGAGTCAATGATAGAGACTTAGAATCTTACTCTTGATACTGTTGAATATGTGCTTATGCTAAAAGTTAAGTATCAGATTATCAGATAAATAAAACACTTGACCCCCCCCCTGAAATAAGGGGTCAAGTGTTGATTGTGATACCCATACGTTGTGAAACACGACGTATGGGTATGAAAAGGAGTTTCGTTACATTGAACTTTCAAATCGTAACTTGATGAGATTTGGCTGATTTTACATCTCAACCACTACTTCATGCTTGCCTTCCTGGCACGGAATGATGGTGCCTGAGATAGGAGTGCCATCCACTGTAATCTGTTTCACGCCCTTCTGGTTTCCGCTAGGATTCTTTACTGTGATATGGTATTCGCCACCACGGAACTTGCGGGTTACCTCATACTCCTTAGCGGTGCTTGGGAGGCAAGGATCGATGAGCAAACCTTCATAATCTGGCTTGATGCCGAGGATGAATTCTGATACTGTATACCACATCCATGCCGCTGTACCGGTGAGCCAGGAGTTCTTTCCTTCGCCCGGTTTTGCTGCATCCTTACCGGCTACCATCTGGCAGTTTACGTAAGGTTCTACCTTGTGAAGTGTCTGATATTTTTCCTCTACATAGCTAGGCAGAATCTTGGTATAATGGCTCCAGGCATCGTTGCCTCGGCCGGCTACCGTTTCTCCGATGATGACCCAAGGATTGTTGTGGCAGAAGATACCGGCGTTCTCCTTGTAACCTTCAGGATAAGAAGAAATCTCACCCATTTCTACATGATAGGTAGTATAGGCTGGGTTGTTCAGTACCAGTCCGTGCTCGCATTCCAGTCGTTTCTTGCTGCTATCCAGTGCTTTATCGCAGAGTCCTTCTTCCAGACCGATACCAGCCATCGTACACCAGCCCTGGCTTTCGATGAAGATTTTGCCTTCCTCGTTCTCATCACTACCAATCTTGTTGCCGAAGAAATCGTAAGCGCGGAGGAACCATTCACCGTCCCATCCATGCTGCTTCACAGCCTCGTTCATCTCATCTACAGCCTGCTGCATGCGCTCAGCTTCTGTCAAATAATCTTCCTCTGCAAGACCGGCTATTTCGCCCTCCTTGCTTTCCATAGCTTCCTTGGCAAGCTGCTTGCACAGAGCCACATAATCCTTGCCGGTAACCACGAACAGACCGGCTATCATCAGACTCTCTGCCTTGCTTCCTTCGCCCTTGTTTTCGGTGGTCTGGAAACTCTCGTTAGGGTCCCAGGAGAAGCAGTTCAGGTTCAGACAGTCGTTCCAGTCGGCTCTTCCGATGAGTGGCAACTTGTGTGGACCCAGGTTGTTGATAACATGGTTCATCGAAATCTTGAGGTGCTCGAAGAGGCTTACTTCTGTGCCCGGCTGGTTGTCGAAAGGCACCTGCTCAGCGAGGATAGAGAAGTCGCCCGTCTCCTTGATATAGGCTACGGTACCGAAGATGAGCCAGCAAGGGTCGTCGTTGAAACCGCCACCGATATCGTTGTTGCCGCGCTTGGTGAGCGGCTGATACTGGTGATAGCAGCCACCGTCAGGGAACTGGGTGCTGGCGATATCGATGATGCGCTGGCGGGCACGGGTAGGTATCTGATGAACGAAACCTACGAGGTCCTGGTTGGAATCGCGGAAGCCCATGCCTCGACCGATGCCGCTCTCGAAGAAACTTGCCGAACGCGACATACAGAAGGTGATCATGCACTGATACTGGTTCCAGATGTTCACCATACGGTCTAACTTATCGTTGCCGCTCTTCACGGTGAAGATGTTCAGCAGGTTATCCCAGTACTGGTTGAGTTCTGCGAAGGCAGCATCCACCTTTTCGGTGGTATCAAACTTGGCGATAAGCTGATGAGCTTTCTCCTTGTTGATTACCTTCTTGGCGCTGAACTTCTTGTCCTGCTCGTTCTCCACATAGCCCAGCAGGAAGATGAGGTCGCGGCTCTCGCCTGGCTGCAGGGTAACCTCGATATAATGAGATGCGATAGGGCTCCAGCCGTGGGCAAAGCTGTTGCGTGGCTTGCCTTCCATCACAGCCTCAGGCTCGGAAAACTCGTTGTAGAGTCCGATGAAGCTCTCGCGGTCGGTATCGTAGCCCTGAATCTCGGAGTTGACGGTGTAGAAAGCGTAGTGGTTGCGGCGCTCGCGATATTCGGTCTTGTGATAGATGGTAGAACCCTCTACCTCCACCTCGCCCGTAGAGAAGTTGCGCTGGAAGTTCTCCATGTCGGTGGCTGCGTTCCAGAGGCACCATTCGGCAAAGGAGAATACCTTGAGGGTCTTCACCTCCTGCGACTGGTTCTTCAGCGTCATCTTCTGCACTTCTGCCCAGGTGTGCAGTGGCACGAAGAAGAGCACACTCGCCTCCACGCCGTTCTTGCTGCCCGTGATGCGGGTATAGTTCATGCCGTGGCGGCACTCGTAGCTGTCGAGCGGTGTCTTGCAAGGTTTCCATCCCGGGTTCCATACGGTATCGCCATCTTTGATATAGAAATAGCGACCGCCGTTATCCATCGGCACACCGTTGTAGCGGTAACGGGTGATGCGACGGAACTTGGCATCCTTGTAGAAGGAATAACCACCTGCTGTGTTTGAGATGAGCGAGAAGAAATCCTCGTTACCCAAATAATTGATCCAAGGCCATGGGGTCTTTGGGTCAGTAATCACGTATTCGCGATTGGCGTCATCAAAATGACCATATTTTTTTTCTGCCATTGTTTTTTTAATGTTTATTTCTAGGTAAAATATATTATTTTGGTGCAAAGATAGTAAAAAGTTTCAGTTTCGGGGTTAGAAAACAGTTTTTTTTTGTATTTTTGCAATGAAAAGTTTGATGATTATCATCATTCTATTAACATTTAATACTGTTGGCTTATGAAAAGAAACATTTTATCACTTCTGGTAGCCCTCTTTGCAACCTTGCAGGTAGCGGCTCAGACATACGACAACTTGTGGAAGCAAGCTGAAATCAATGCTCAGAAGGACCAGCCTAAGAGCGAAATCGCGGTGATGAAGAAAATCATCGCCAAGGCTTCTGCGGCTAAAGACTACGGACAGCTGCTGGCGGCTGAGACAAGACAGATGATACTCTGGAAAGAGATTTCTGCTGATTCGCTGACGCCGAACGTAAAGCGGATGGAAGCGGAGGTGCTGAAGGTGAACGATCCTGCATTGAAGGCGGTGAGATATGCCGTGCTGGGCAAGGTGTATCATGACAATACTTACGGAATTGATGTGGATGATGCTACCCAGGAACAGAGGGAGGATGCTTCTTACTATCAGAGCCAGCGGGAGGTGAACTTAAAGAAGAGTGAGGAGTACTTCAAGAAGGCCCTGGAACAGCCTGAACTCCTTGCCAAGCATGCTTCTGCTGACTATGTTCCATTGACGCTGAAGGGCGTGGATGGCAGTTCCTTTAACAACGATCTGCTGCATCTCATCGGATTCGAGGCAGACAGCAAGGAGGCGTACCATCTGATGTACACCTATTATAATAAGGTGGGAAATAGGGGTGCGGCTTGTCTCTGTGCCTATAAGCTCATCGAGAAATACCGTCAGGACGACGTGAGAGAGGTAAGAAAGTCGAAGTATCTGCAGACCATCGACTCGCTCATTCAGGTTTATCAGGACATTCCGGAGGCAGGTGAACTTGCTGTGGAGCACTTCCGCTTCATGGAGGGGGCTACCGATGCCAAACCGCTGGATAAACTCAACTATATCAACTATGCGCTGAGCCGCTGGGGAGGATGGTCGAGAATGAACGAACTGAGAAATGCACAGAAGCGACTCACCGAACCGATGTTCCGGGTGAAGGATATGCCATTGGTGCTTCGTCCTTCAGAAAGGAAGTGGGTGCATCTGAACGTGCGCAATCTCCAGAACCTGAAGGTCAGCATCTCCCGCCTCAATATTACGGCAGATAACGATTATAATGTTCAGAATGAGGCTACCTATAAGATGCTTCTGAAGAAGACTACAAAGCTGCATCAGAAGGATTTCTGCAGGAACTACTATGGTCGTCCGAATTACGAAGAGGTGAAGGATTCCATCGAAATCGGTGGCAATCTGCCGCTGGGTGCCTATCTGATGGAGGTGACTTCGGATAATGCCGGCATGGCTCCGCAGCGAGAACTCTTCTATGTCAGCAATCTGGCGGTGATGATCCAGCAGTTGCCTGATGACAGGCATCGCTATGTGGTGGTGAATGCTACAGACGGACAGCCTATTGCTGGGGCGAAGATAGAACTCTATGAAAAGGATTATGATGTGAAGACGGGCAAGCGCAAGCGACTGGTTCATGCCCGATTGACGACCGATGAGAACGGAGAGGCTTATTTCAAGAACGTGGATGGAAATGTCTTGATTTCCACCAATAGCGACAAGTTTACGCCTGCCAGATACATCTATCTCAGCCGTACCCGCTATTATGAGAAGAAGGATACTGAAGACAAATATCAGGTTTATACCGACCGTGCTATCTACCGTCCGGGACAGAAGGTGCATGTCACAGCCATTTCCTACATCGTGAAGAAGGGCTTGGATGCCAGTGTGCTGGGCAAGAGCAAGGAACTGAAGTTTGTCCTGAGTGACGCCAACTGGAAGCTGGTGGCTGAGCAGAAGGCTACGACCGATGATTATGGTACGGCTTCGGTGGATTTCGAATTGCCTCAGGGCGGACAGACAGGCATGTATCATGTATCCGTGAATGACAGAGCCAACAGCTTCTTCCGTGTGGAGGAGTACAAGCGTCCAACCTTCGAGATTACCTTCCCGAAGGTGAACGAGAAATATACCTGGGGCGACACTGTAGTGGTGAAGGCTTCGGCAAAGACCTACGCCGGTGTGCCTGTGCAGGGTGCCAAGGTGGAGTATCAGGTGACCCGCAGAAACCAGCTCTGGTGGTGGGGCGCAGGCTCTGCCGGACAGTTGGTGAAGACTGACAGTTGCGTGACTCGTGAGGACGGAACCTTCGACGTAGAGATTCCGCTGGAGGCTTCCTTGTCAGGAAAAGACGAGGCTGATATGAGCGATTTCATGCGCATCGCCCGTTTCTTCAACTTCGAGGTCTCAGCCATCGTTACCGACATCAGCGGTGAGAGCCACGAGGGTGTGATGAGTCTGCCTCTGGGCACCAAGCCAACCATCCTCACGGTGAATCTTCCTAAGCGTATCGAAACAGACAGTCTGAAGACGGTGACCTTCGCTTACCGCAATGCCAGTGGTATGCCGATTTCTTGTAGGTTGAAATATCGCATTGATAAGGGCGAATGGAAGGATGCCGAGGCGAATGCACCGGTTTCTATCAAGGAATATGCTTCTTCTGCCTCTTCTTCCCTCGTTTGGAAATCTGGCGTTCATCAGTTGGAGGCAATCTGCGGACAGGATACCCTGCAGCAGAAGTTCACCCTTTTCAGCATGAAGGATACCCATCCGGTGGAGCCAACTACCGAATGGTATTATCAGACGGCGAAGACCTTCCCTCGTGATGGCAAGCCGGTCTATATCCAGGTGGGCTCTTCGGAGAACGGAGCGCATATCGTATATTCCATCATCGCCGGCAACAAACTGCTGGAGAAGGGTACCTGGGAGTTGGGCGACAGTATCGTGACTCTGCCTTTCACCTACAAGGAGGAATATGCGTCGGGCATCGTACTGAACTATAGTTTCGTGAAGCAAGGCAAGTGCTATACCCGAATGATGAGCATCGCCCGTCCTTTGCCTGAGAAAAAACTGAATATCGCCTGGAAGACCTTCCGCAACCGTCTGACCCCTGGACAGAAGGAGGAGTGGACGCTGAAGATTACCACCCCTGACGGCAAGCCAGCCAAGGCGCAGCTGATGAGCGTACTCTATGACAAGTCGCTCGACCAGATAGCCCCACATTCCTGGAATTTCTCCCTGGGCTTCTATCAGAGTTTGCCAAACTGCTACTGGAAGCACAACCTCACTTTCCGTTCATTTTACTTGAATGGCGTTTATCCTACCAAGTATTATGACGAGAAGCAACTGGATGTAGATAAGTTTGATGGAAAATTCTTTAGCTATTATGCTTATATGCAAGCGGTGGAACTGTGCATGTTGGAGCGTTCTTCTGGCGGAACCGTTGAGTCTGTTCGTATACAGAAAGACGAGCTGGTTCAGGAAGAAGGGAGAGTTATGAAAACTCGTGGGAGTAATATGATTCGTGTTGCAGCGGCTGCTCCATCTGCCAACAAGGTTTTTGATGTAGTAGAGGAGATGCCGCAGTTTGCCGGCGGTTCTGGCTCAGATGCAGGACAATTCCTCGACAAGGTACAGGTGCGTGAGAATATGAACGAGACCGCCTTCTTCTATCCTGCCTTGGAGAGCGACAACAATGGCAACGTAGCCATCAGATTTACCCTGCCGGAGAGCGTGACTACCTGGAAGTTCATGGGATTGGCTCATGACAAGGAGATGCGCAACGGTTTGCTGGTGGATGAGGCTGTGGCTCAGAAGACCGTGATGGTGCAGCCTAACATGCCTCGCTTCCTGCGTGAGGGCGATAAGAGCACCATCGTGGTGAAGCTCTTCAATACTTCCGACAAGAAGGTGAGCGGCAATGCCCGCATGCAGATTCTCGAACCGGAGACCAACAAGGTGGTTTGGCAGAAGACGCAGAACTACAGCATCGATGCCGAGGGCTCTGCTACCATCTCCTTTGATGTCCAGGGACTGAAAGAAGGCGTATATATTAATAAGGTGGTGGCTGCCGGTAATGGCTATAGCGATGGTGAACAGCACTATCTGCCGGTTTTGAGCAACCGTGAACTCGTGGTGAACACCCTGCCTATCACCCTGCATCAGAAGGGTGAGCAGAACTTCGATCTGAGCAAACTCTTCCTGAACAAGGAGGGCAAGCAGGCGAAGGGCGCTGAAGAGGCAAAGGTAACCATCGAGTACACCAATAACCCAAGTTGGCTGATGGTGAAGGCGCTGCCTGCCATCAGCAATCCGGATGAGGAGAACGCCATCTCGCTGATGTCTGCCATCTATGCCAATACCATCACCACCCATATCCAGAAGACTCTCTCTTTGGATAATCATTCTCAGAAGAATCTCTCTCAGGAGAGCATCCGTCTGCAGAATCAGGTGGAGAAGCTGAAGAAGTTGCAGAACCCTAACGGTTCCTTCTCCTGGTGGAAGGGAATGAAGGGCAGCAGATACATGACAACGTCGGTAGCCGAAATGATGGTTCGTCTGAATGCCATTGCCGGTGTTCAGAAATCCACCGCCAAGATGCTGACTTCCGCCATTGATTATCTCTCCTGGCAGACAGCTCGGGAAGTAAGAGAAATGAAGAAGCAGGAGGAGAAAAAGCAGAAGGTGAATCCTAGCGAACAGGCGCTGCATTATCTCTACATCCTCTCGATGGATGGCAGAAAGATGAAGCAGAATCTGGAAGCTGACAAGGCTTATCTCCTGGACAAGATGTCGAAGATGACGGGTGATTTCTCCATCTATGGCAAGGCGCGTGCTGCCGTGGTACTCGCCAGAAACAGTCAGCAGAATGCTGCCTACCGCGAGAAGGCAGGCGAATATCTGCAGAGCGTGAACGAATATGCCGTTTACCGCGAGGAGATGGGCCGCTACTACGATACCCGCAAGGCACTCTACAGCTGGAGAAACTATAAGATTCCTACCCAGGTATCCGTGATAGAGGCGATGCAGATGCTGAAGCCAAACGACAAGCAGACCATCGAGGAACTGCAGCGCTGGCTACTGATGTCGAAACGCACCCAGGTTTGGGATACGCCAGTGAACACCGTGGATGCTGTTTACGCCTTTATGAAGGGCAATGAGAGCAACTGGAGCAGGAAGGCTGAAAATGCCGTTCTGAAACTGGATGGCAAGCTGCTGCCGATGCCGCAGGATTCCACCACCTTGGGCTATGTGAAGACCGAAAGACCGGGCAAGGCATCCGTGCTGAGTATCGACAAGAAGAGCGAGTATACCAGCTGGGGTGCTGTCTATGCAGAGTTTAAGCAGCCTATCAGCGAAATCGGTTCTATGGAGTCGGGCATCAAGATTCGCCGTGTCATCGTTCCTGCCGAATCTGATGGTAAGGGCAAGGCGCAGGCGAAGGTAGGCGAGAAGGTGAAGGTAACGCTCATCATTACCGCCGACCGCGACTACGACTTTGTGCAGATTACGGATAAGCGTGCGGCATGTCTGGAGCCGGTTAACCAGAAAAGTGGTTATCAGTGGGGCATAGGCTGCTATGTTTCTCCAAGAGATCATGCAACAAATTTCTATTTCGATCGTTTATCTAAAGGTAAGCACATCGTAGAAATGGAGTATTACGTGGATAGAAAGGGCGACTATCAGAGCGGAACTTGCACCGCTGAGTGTACCTACAGTCCGGAGTTTGGTGGCCGCACAGAGGCTTATGAATTGAAAGTTAACAATTAAAGTTTATAGATTGATAATTTAAAATAGAATAGTATGAAACGAATGAATATATGGATGCTCTCAGCGCTGTTGGCGCTGCCTGCATCAGCACAGAAGATTACAACCCAGCACGAGGTGGTAGACTGCGGACAGGTGGTGTTCCGCAAGCCTGTAACTGCCGAATTCGTGCTGAAGAATGACGGGCACAAGCCGTTGGTTATCAACAATGTGTTGAAAAGCTGCGGTTGTACGGAGGTAGATTATCCGAAGACGAGCATTGCTGCCGGCGAAAGTTTCGTCATCAAGGCGGTATACGATGCCAAGCAGATGGGTACTTTCACCAAGCAGGTTTGCCTCTATACCAATGCGGATGAAGAGCCGTTCATCCTCTCTATGAGGGGAAAGGTAGTGGGCAGCGTAGTAGATTTCGCTGGTTCTTACGATGAGATGCTGGGTGTCATCAAGAGTGATGCCCAGGAGGTGGAGTTTGATGACGTGAACCGTGGCGACCGTCCGGTTCAGCGCATCCATATCTTCAATCCTACCGACGAATTACTGGAGCCGGTAGTGATGCATCTGCCATCCTATCTTCATGCTTTCGTATCGCCTTCCAAGGTAGCTCCGCGTCATTCTGCCGAAATCAGTTTCGTGCTGGATTCCAAGAAACTGCGCGACCTGGGCTTGAACCAGACATCGGTTTATCTCGGTGAGCGTCCTGGCGATAAGATTGCGCCTGAGAAGGAAATCGTGGTATCAGCCGTTCTTCTTCCTGGTTTCGAGAACATGACTCCAGCCAGGAAGGCACTGGCTCCGAAGATAGAGATGTCTGCCACCGATCTCAATCTGGGTAGTTTCAATGGAAAGAAGAAGCTGAAGGGCGAGATTCTGATTACCAATAAGGGTAAGTCGGAACTGGATATCCGCAGCATGCAGATGTTTACGATGGGCTTGCAGGTGAACCTGAAGAAGAGTAAGATTCAGCCAGGAGAGACCGTTAAGATGAAGGTGACGGCTGTGGCTGTCGACTTGAAGAAATCGCGTGTCAGACACCCTCGTATCCTCATGATTACGAATGACCCTGACCATGCTAAGGTGGTGGTGAAGATTAATGTACAATGAATTAAAAACGAATATCGTGCAGATAGAAATAGATAACGGCAGTGGGTTCTGCTTTGGCGTAACCACTGCCATCAAGAAAGCTGAAGAGGAGTTGGCTAAGGGCGGTAAACTTTACTGCCTGGGCGATATTGTGCATAACGGTATGGAGGTGGAGCGCCTGCATGAAGCGGGACTCATCACGATAGACCATGAGCAGATGGAGGAACTGCAGGGCGTAAAGGTCTTGCTCCGTGCTCATGGTGAACCGCCTGAGACTTATGCCCTTGCCGAGCGAAACAACATCGAAATCATCGATGCTACCTGTCCTGTGGTGCTCCAGTTGCAGCGCCGCATCAAGAAGCAGTATGTCAACAATCCGGAGGCACAGATCGTGATTTTCGGCAAGAACGGGCATGCTGAGGTGCTCGGACTGGTGGGGCAGACGGAGAGTCATGCCATCGTGGTAGAGAAGTTTGAGGATGTGAAGCAGCTGAAGAAAACCGGTCAGCTGGATTTCTCTAAAGATATCTATCTTTACTCCCAGACTACCAAGAGTCTCGATGAGTTTCACCGCATCATCGAATACTGCCAGGAGCATATTGTTGAGGGTGCTGTCTTCAAGAGTTTCGATACCATCTGCCGTCAGGTGGCTAACCGCATGCCTAACATCGCTGCCTTTGCCAGCAAGCATGATGTCATCCTCTTTGTGAGTGGCAGAAAGAGTTCGAACGGTAAGGTGCTTTTCAAGGAATGCAAGAGTGTGAATGCCAACAGCTACCAGATAGAAAGTGCCGACGAAATAGATATGGACTGGTTCAAGGATGTGGAAACTGTAGGTATCTGTGGTGCTACCAGTACGCCGAAGTGGCTGATGGAAGAGTGCAAGGATAAGATTATCAAGGAAAGTTCTGCTCTTTTGTAGTAAGATCTAAAATATTGATTATCAGTTACTTGGTATACTTGATACGGTGTTTCACCGTATCAAGTGTAGAGGGAAGTTTTATCGTTGATTGAAAAACTTAACATGCTGGTTATTAATTAGTTAACCCATTTGACGCTGTGTTTTACAGCGTCAAATGGGTTTATCTTTTATAAACTGTCTGAAAATAAAACAGGTGATAAATCTTCTCCCGAAGACCTATCACCTTCAAAAAACAGTAATTAACTCAAAATTTATAATCTATATCATTACTACCTTGTTAATATGGTTGCAAAGATACTAAATTGAAGTTTTTTTTCCAAATCTTTTTCATCGAATAAAATAAATTTATCGGCAAAAGTGGTATATTTAACGTATTTTTGCACTAATTACCCGGCAGTCTCTTTTCTGTAGCTTATTCTGCTATTGCCTTTTGATATTGTTCCATCAGCCATGCCTTCTGTTCAGGAATGGTCATGTTGCTGTTGTCGAGCGTGATGGCATCATCAGCCTTTCTGAGTGGGGAAGTCTCGCGGTGGGTATCGATATAGTCGCGCTCCTCTACATTCTTCAGAATCGCATCGAAGTCGGCTGGCATTCCTTTCTCCTTCAGTTCATCGAAACGGCGCTGTGCTCTCACCTGTGAGCTGGCTGTAACGAAAATCTTCAGTTCGGCATTAGGGAACACGGTGGTACCTATATCGCGACCATCCATCACGATGCCCTTGTCTTCGCCCATCTTCTGCTGCTGCTTTACCAGCGCCTCTCTGACGAAAGGAACGGCGGCAATCGGACTAACGTGGTTGGAAACCTCTAACGAACGGATTTCCTTTTCTACCAGTTCGCCGTTCAGATAGCAGTCAGGGCGACCGGTTGTTGTATTAAACTTGAATGAGATGCTGATGTTCTTCATCTCCTTCTGCAGTTCTTCAGTCTTTACGGCTCCATCTGCTTCGAAGAGCTGATGACGCAGCGCATAGAGAGTTACCGAGCGGTACATCGCGCCCGTATCTACATAAACATAACCTATTTCCTTGGCAAGATCCTTTGCCATCGTACTCTTACCGCAAGAAGAGTATCCGTCTATTGCTATTGTTATTTTCTTCATAATTTCGAACTAACTTTAATGTATAATTTATAATGTACAATTTATAATCTGTAACTTACGTTCAGCATGAGACTGCTGCTACTGACGTGATATTTGCCGTAGGCAACGTTCAGATGGAAGCGCTCCAGGTTGATACCGCCACCCACAGAGAAACCGGCTCCATGACTGCTTTCCTCATCTTCTGAGGTGCTGATTTTCATCTCGTTGGCTCTCCGGAAGTTGTAGCCGGCACCTATCCACAGGCTCTCCGAAAGCAGAATGTCGGCACCTACTACGGCATGATCACGAAGACTGCTGTCCCAATGGTTCAGGTTGACCAGTGTGGCTGATACCCTGAACGGTGCGTTGGCGAAGCGTTTCGTCACACCCAACTGCAGGTCGATTGGCATCTTCTCATATTCATTGTCGTAAGCTTTCAGCTGTCCACCCAGGTTCTTTGCCACGCAAGAAACCGACCATTCCGTTTCCGGGTCGTAATAGTTGATACCCAGATCCACTCCCACAGCGATAGAATTGTAATCGCCAATATACGAAGTGATGAATTTGGCAGCAATACCACCCGCAAACTTTTCACCGAGCATATAAGAGAAGTAACCCGCAATGGCAATGTCCTTTGCCGAGAACTCACCCGTCTGGATGTTGTTCTCATCCGTCTCTTTCATCTTGCCGTAGTCAACAAGCTGAGCCGAAACAGCCCACGAAGCCTTGTCGTTGACAGTACGGTTGAAACTTGCCGAGGCTGTGTTCACCCCCGACATATAGTTCATATAATTGAGATTGACCGTCTTGTCGCTTACAGATGACAGGAGAGCCGGATTATGGAATATGAGTGCCTCATCATCTTCTATCAAGGTGATGTTGTCGCCACCCAGAGCAGCTGCATGAGCACTCACCGGCAAGCGAAGGAAATTATACCCCGTTTGGCTCTCTTGAGCATCAATAATTGTCGCAAAAAGCGTCAATATTGCGGAAATTACATATTTTTTCATTTAAATTTTCTAATTCTTTGGCAAAGATACTGCTTTTTTCAATAATAAGAAGTAATTTTGCAATGTTTTCGTAGGAAATAACGATTTTAAACGGTTTTTATTGTGGAAATTAAGAAATCAAATAGCGCACAACTGGAAGATAAGCGGGTTACATTTTTCCTGCTAGGATTGTTGCTGGCTTTTACTTTCATCTTCGTAGGACTCCAATATCAGAGAGGTCCGCAGGGAGAAGATGACTTGTCTGAATCGATGGAAGATCTCTCACAGGATCTGGAAATGTCGGCTCGTCCCGACCAGAAAGATATGGTGAGTGCAGAGGCTGTTTCGGCTCCTGCTTCTAAGTCAATTACCCAGGAAGTGAAGGCTGCCGAGCAACAGACTCAGAAGGCACCGCAGAAAATCAGTTCTACAACCAGCGAACTGGTTATCGGTGACGGCTCGGGTGTAGTGGATGGAGCAGAAGTGAAGGAAGCGGTTCCTGAAACTCCCATTGAGAATCCGGGAGCTGAGGCTCCTATCAAACTGACCGTCGTGCAGAAGATACCGCAGTTTCCTGGTGGCTGGTCTGCCTTCATGCAGTGGCTTACCAAGAACCTGAAGTACCCTGTAGCAGCCCAGAAGAGTAGGATTCAGGGAACCGTAGTGGTATCCTTTATCGTAAACAAGGACGGTAGTGTGGCAAATATCAAGGTAAGCACTTCGGTAGATCCGTTGCTCGACAACGAGGCTTTGAGAGTGATGAAGATGATGCCGAAGTGGAAGCCGGGCATCGATAAAGGCAAGGTCTGCCGTACAATGATAGCCATCCCGGTAGTGTTCCAGTTATAAATTATGAATTATTCATTGTAAATTATACATTATAAATTATACATTATTATGAAGACAGCAGATGAAATTTTAAGCATGGTAAATGAGTTTTTGGCAAATTTGCCTTACGAAAGAAAGCCAAAGTCTCTTTATGAGCCTATCAGATACGTACTTTCTATGGGTGGCAAGCGCATCCGTCCTACGCTCATGCTCCTGGGCTACAATCTTTTCAAGGATAATCCTGAGAAGATTCTGATGAATGCCGTTGCTCTGGAAACTTATCATAACTATACTTTGCTGCATGATGACCTGATGGACAATGCTGATTTGCGTCGCGGTCATGAAACGGTTCATAAGAAATGGGATGCCAATACGGCAATCCTTTCGGGCGACAGCATGCTCGTTCTGGCTTATGAGCGTATGGCACAGTGTGATGAAAAGCATCTTGCCAAGGTGTTGAAACTCTTTACGACCACTGCCCTTGAGATAGGTGAAGGTCAGCAGTTTGATATGGAGTTTGAAAACCGCAACGATGTGAAGGAGGAGGAATATATCGAGATGATCCGCCTCAAGACCAGCGTTCTCCTGGCTTGTGCCTTGAAGATGGGAGCTATCCTTGCCGATGCTTCTGATGAGGATGCAGAGAACCTGTATAAGTTTGGCGAGCAGATAGGATTGGCGTTCCAGTTGCAGGATGATTACCTCGATGTTTACGGCGATACCAAGGTGTTCGGTAAGGAGATTGGTGGCGATATCACATCTAACAAGAAGACGTATATGCTCATCAATGCCTTCAACCATGCCAACGACGCTCAGCGTGCAGAACTCCAGAAGTGGGTTGATGCCAAGGATTTCGACCGCGCAGAGAAGGTGGCTGCCGTTACCCGTCTATACAACGAGATTGGTATCGACAAGCTGGCACAGGATAAGATTGCTTATTATTTCGAGCAGAGCAAGAAGTATCTCGATGCCGTCTGCGTTCCTGCTGAGCGTAAGGAGGAATTGGCAAAGTATGCTCAGAAAATGATGAAGCGACAGTACTAGTTGATAGTTAATAGTTTATAGTTGACAGTTGATAGGGCAATGTTCAAAGTAATAGATACACATACGCATCTTGATGCGGAGGAGTTTGATGAGGATAGGGCGGAGGCTTTCGCCCGTGCCAAGGAAGCGGGGGTAGGCAAGGTGTTCCTGCCTGCCATCGATGTGAAGACCACATACGCGGTCCTGGCATTGGCTAAGGAATATCCGGGCTATGCTTATCCGATGATTGGTCTGCATCCTGAAGAGGTGAAGGCTGACTGGAAGGAACAGCTGGCTGAACTCCGGAAGATACTGGAGGAGCATCGCATGACCGGTAATGCCAGTCAGGCGGCGGGTTCTCCTCAGTTTTCTGACTTGATTGCTATCGGAGAGGTAGGACTTGATTATTACTGGAGCCGTGAGTTCGAAAACGAGCAGCTCGAGGCTTTCGAGGAACAGGTAAAATGGTCGGTAGAAACCCAGCTCCCGCTGATGATTCATTGCCGCAAGGCGCAGAACGAGATGGTACATCTGCTCAGAAAGTATGAGAAAGAACTGCCGGGTGGCGTCTTCCATTGCTTTACGGGCAATCAGAAGGAGGCAGAAGAACTGCTCTCCTTCGATAAGTTTGTATTGGGCGTCGGTGGCGTATCTACTTTCAAGAGCAGCCATCTCAGAGAAGACCTCCCTGCTGTAGTTCCTCTGGATCGCATCGTTCTGGAGACCGACAGTCCGTATATGGCGCCTGTTCCTTATCGCGGCAAGCGTAACGAGAGTGCTTTCGTGGTAGAAGTGATGAAGACGCTCGCCAAGGCTTATGGCATAAGCGAAGAGGAGTTTGCCCGACAGACCAACCTCAATGCAGAGCGGGTTTTTCCGCTATCCGTATCGCAAGTATAGGACGCAAGCGTTCAAAACTCCTTAAATAAACATAAAAAAACAATGAAAGTTATGGTATTTCGGAGGAAAAGCAATAATTTTGCACTTCGAAATTGTTGCAGCAGCATGTTGCGGCGATTAAGAAGAGTTCTTCGGAATATGGAAAGGTGCTCGAGTGGCTGAAGAGGCACGCCTGGAAAGCGTGTATTCCCCTAAAGGGAATCGGGGGTTCGAATCCCCCTCTTTCCGCTAAACTCCTTTATTTTAAGGGGATTTGCCAAAAGTGATTTTTGATACATTTTCATACTTTTGGGTAAAGTTGGGTAAAATCAACCGCAGATTAACCGCAAAAACCGCAAATAAACCGCAACATTAAAAAGAAGAGATATGGCAGTAACAATTCACATATACTTAGATAAGCGTAGTTCTAAGAGAGGTGATGAAGCCCCTCTTAAAATTGGCATTAACAAACAGGGCTCTTCTGCGTACATCAATCTTGGTGTGAAGATATTACCAACTCAATGGGACCCTAGTAAGGAACGTATCAAGAATAGACCAGACAAAGCAAACCTGCAGAGCTATATTGATACCCAAAAAAGTACAGTATCAAATATCGTTCTCGAATTATTGAAGAAAGGTGAGTTAACCAAATTAACAGCTACACAAATTAAAAACAAGGTTGTAGAAATCATGGAGCCAACCGCAGTAACCGCAAATGGCTTTTACTGCCGTTTCCTGTCTTATGCAGAATCACGCACTGCTAAGAGGACGAAGGAGATTTATCTTGTAACTGCAAAACGTATGGCTGAGTATGATGCTAAGATTAAGACGAAAACCTTCGAGGATATTACTAAGGATTGGCTTAGTGGTTTTGATGCGTTTCTTCTTCAATCTTCTCCGTCTGTAAATGGAAGGAGTATTCATTTTCGCAATATCAGAGCTGTATTCCGTGATGCCATGGCGAATGAGATAACGATGTCTTATCCTTTTCGTGTATTCAAAATTAAGTCTGAGCCTACAATTAAGCGTTCTCTGACTATAGACGAATTGCACCGATTATTTTCTTTCCATGGGAGCGAGAAGCAAACCATGGCTGTCGATATGTTCAAACTATCCTTGTTTCTTATAGGCATCAATGTAGCTGACCTTTGCAACCTCACTGAGATAGGGCAAGATGGCTATATACACTATAAACGACAAAAGACACAGAAGCTATATAGCATCAAGGTTGAGCCCGAAGCATTAGCCATCATAGATAAATATAGAGGGAGAAAGCATCTACTCTGTATTCTCGATCAATACGCAAGCGTCCATACGTTTACTGCATCATGGGGAAAAATCTTACAAAGTATTCAAGGTTTTGAAAATCTAACATCTTACTGGGCTCGTCATACTTGGGCAACAATTGCTAGCGAACTCGATATACCCGTTGATGTGATAAGCCATGCCCTCGGACATTCTTTCTCTACAGGTGCAAAAGTGACACAGGTTTATATCAATTTCAATCAGCAAAAAATTGATGATGCAAATAGGAAGGTTATAGACTATATTTTTCAGTAAAATGATATTACAAAATAATCTAGAAATGATATAAATAGTTGATTTCTAGCTTGTTGCGCTGTTTTTTGTGGTTGATATAGATATGTAAGTAAGAAAATGTGTGGTCTTAGATAGGCTTAAAATAAAGATTTAACTTTTGGTTAACTTAACTAAACTTCAATGGTGTTAACTATAACTAAAACGGTAACTAATTGACTGTCAGTTGTTTATAGAACGCTATTGAAGTTTAGTAAATTTGTTTTACATGGTTTTAAACCTTGCTTCTCTCTATAATTGACTTATGCGTTTTTGATAATTCAGAGACTCCATACATATCAACAATTGCCTTTTCCTTTAAACAAAGGCTGATTTTTTCAACGAGGTTGATAACAGCTTCATCAACCTCACACATAGCGTTATACACTTCGGGTGTACTTTCTTCTTCAGCATTCTTGCTGCATTCGTTCCAAGTCTGGTTTAGCTGCCTTGCAGCATCCACCATTAATTTAATGTCCGTCATATTTCTAAATTTTAAATGAATATCCTACTAACTGCCTGGCAGAGCCATCCCATCATATAGCAAGGCTCTTCGTCTTTCAAGTCAATACCTAGTGATTCGCAGATATGAGTGACAACATGAAACATTTCGTGTGTGGCAGTATTCACGAACTCATATTCTGATGTGGTCCTGCTAATAGCAACCACACTCTTTCTACCTGCAAGATTGGAGTAGGTTAGACCTGTGTTCGGCATTCCTCGTAAGCAATGCTCCCTTGCGCTTTCGACTGCCTTTTCTGTGCAGCCTATCTGCACAAGGGAGTTGCATACCTCATCGGTATCTGATGATTCCAAACCGTAAAAAACAAGAACTTTCCAATCGTACTTCTCTAGATATATCTCTTGACTTATCATAAAATATCATCCCATGGAATGCCGATGCCATTATGGTTGCAATCGGCATAGAATCTGTTAAAGATGAAGCCATCCTTCTGATCGGTATCATCAACCATATCTTTCACGAACAAAGCCATGTGAGCTTCGTCCTCGATGGAAGACTTATAGAAATCAGCCTTAACCATGTTTGCCACATAGACATGATCATAGCCTACATTATTTTCAAGCGTTACTCCCTGCTTGGTAAGGATGGATTCAACCTTATCCTTATCCATATAGTCAACCTCCTCATCCTTTTTGGTGACTGGGTTGTATTTTCTCATCTGACTGACTGCCCATTCGCAAGCCTTCTTGTTGAAGTGCCAGCCATTATATCTCAGATATGCTATCATTCCTTCTGGCTTCATATCGTAAGCATCCAAAGGCATTCTACATTTTCCCATAGCTCTTTCTTTTAAGGGTGGCAGGGAAAAATCCCCACCACCGAATTAAACATTAGTAACGTCCACCGCCACGGCGACCATAGTAGCGTCGCTCTCCATAGCGGTCTTCGTCACGCCAATCTTCATCGTCCCACTTGTCACGATAGTCTGGCATTGGCATACGATTACCCATACGCTCCCGCTTCAAACTATCCAAGCACTTCATAACCTTGCCACCTGCTCGAACCATTTCTTCGCAGTTGTCAACAAGCTCATCGAACTTGTTTTCCGTAATTTCTACCATATATCCCATAGCAATTACTTTTTAAAATTGTTACCGCTCAAAGCCTTAGACAGCATGGATTCAATATTGGATAGCGTTCCTTTCATGCCGCTGACCTCTGATTTGAGGTTATTGATGTCTTTTTCCTGCTGCTTTTCCTTAGCAATCTGTGGGTTGATTCTAGTGAGCATTTCCTCGCAGGAGCTTATGACTCCATTGTGGTAATCTACACTTTCCACGACTCCCTTGGAATGCCGCAACATAGCATCAATCTCAGCGCACATAGCTTCTCTGCTGTCACTGACAACAACACCTTCATTGCCGAAGTTCACTATCTGTGCCGTAGATGGCAGCTTTTCGAAATTGACCTGCTGGTCTTCTACTTGTACCTTAACATCAACGGTCGTCTCCAATGTCGGAGTCTGTCCTGGCACGTAGCTAGGATATTTCTGCTGAGGATTGCTGACCGATATTACTTGACCGATTCTTAGAGTCGGCTTTTCTCCTCCCTTGTCTAAGATGTAGAAGAGAGAAGACTGTCTTAGTCCTTGAAACATTTTCTTTCTCTTTTAAAGGGGCAGACTTTTCAGTCTGTCCCATAGTTAATACTCTGTTAGCCGCCTGTAGGCTGCTGAAACCCAAGCAGTCGGATAATACCGCTCTTCTTATTGATGTATGCCAAAGCCTCCGTAGTTTCAGAAACGTTAGCTCCCGTCACTGCCTTTCCTACATGATCAACAACTGGCACCTTTGTTGTGCCGGAAGTAGTTCCACTAGTATTGGCAGTTCCGTTGACAGTGGTTGAACCACTATTTGGAGTTACGATTGTGACAGGAAGTGCCGCGCTTTCCGCGGCAACTCCTTGATGTATCTTCAAGAGCACGATACACTCGCAAGGCAAAGCATTGTAGTAGCAAGGATTGATACCATAATCTACACTAGCGTCTGTGACCTGCTGGGCATTTGTCTTCAGCTCATAGATACCGCCTACATTAATAAGTTTGATTTTGTTTCTCTGACCGATTGGAATAAATGGATTGAATGGATATAAAGGGAACATAGTTACCTCCTTTCCTAACAACCGCATCCTACAGTTGAACGAGAAGCCGCTACATCACCTGCATAAGCTCCCATGGCGGCAGCAGTATAAACGTCCTTGTTGAATACTCCGTACTGAGGGTACTGAACACTGATGGTGTTAGGCAATTTGCACTTGATGCCAGCCACCTCTGCCTGCAGCGCAGCCAAAGCTGCATTTACTGGTGTGATAACCTGCGCCTGATAAGCCTGCAAAGCCTGTGTCTGATGCTCGTTGGAAATCTGAGCAAGCAGGGCACTGTTCTTCTCTCTCAAAGCATCGAGCTTATCCTGCATTGCCTGTGTCTGCATCTGATCCAACTTAGCCAAGACAGACTGATTGTTGGCATCTGCCTTGTCACGGAGCATCAAAGCGTTGGCGTTTGCCGTATCATTGATGGCATGTGTCTGCTGACAGATAGACAACTTGAGGTTGCCATCCATTGCAGTTATGGCGTTATTGGTCTTGCAGCAGCATTCTGCCAACTGAGTAGCGATGGCATTATTACCCTGCATGATAGCAGTCAAAATCTGATTAGCATTCATGCCCATCTGATTGCCGAGGTTGCAAATCTGCTGACCTAAGCCATTGATTGCAGCCATGACTGCGTCACTTGATGTGTTGAGGGCTGTAGCCAAGCTCTGAACATCAAAGCCGTTGCGCTGAACTGCCTGCATGATAACGGCAGTATTGGCATCATTGTTAAGCATTGGCATAACACCGCCCTGTCCGTTAGAACCCATGCAGCGATTACCTCCGAAGAGTCCCATACCATTATTGCCCATAAGGATGAACAACAAAAGGATAGCAAAGATGTCTTCACCCCAACCATTTCCGTTTCCACGGTTGTTCAAGAGTGCAATAAGACCTGGGTCAACACCCTGTCTCTGCATGAGTGCAGGAAGCATAGCCAAGATTCCATTAGAGCCTGTGCCGCTTGTGCCGCTCTCTGGATTGAACACGTAAGTTTTACTTTCCATATCCCGAATTTTTAATTTAACCTTAATATTTAACTAACACTATTTGTAACGTTACGTGTGCAAAGTTAGAAAATTGTTTTGAAATAAGCTATAAGGCTATCATAGTTTTCGTTAGTGGCTCTAAATCAGCGGTTTATAGTGATAGTAGGTAGGCTCATTTTTTATCCTCTTAGAACGGAAGAATTTACTTTGCAAACAAAAAGGGCGACCGCTCATCACGAGTAGTCGCCCTAGTTATCCAAAATAAATCTCAAAACCTTAATTAAACAACTTTTCTAGGATTCTTTCTTTTTCTTCCTTGATATATATAGTAAGTACATAACTATGAGTATAAAGCATAACCAAAACATCTGCCCCGTTTTTAAGAATATCTTCTGCATACTTGACAGAGATTTCTCTTTTATAGAAGGAGAGTTAATCTTATAGAACTGAGAGGTACCAATCTTTGATAAGGAGTCACATCTTGCTCTGTAATATATAAAGCTATCTTTGTATGCTTTATATGTACTGATGGTATCGAGGAGCATTCTTCGTTCCTTTTCTAATAAATAGTGACTCTCGTAATGAAAACGATCTTCACCAATCTTATTCCCTTGCGCATCATATCGAGTTGCTGTGCTATCTTTTACATAGCTGCTATCTTTGGTAGCTTTTTCTGTTTCTCGCTTTTGGATATGTTGCCATTGCTCGAAGGCATAAGACAATCGGGTAGTGAAGAGGGAATCGAATTTCTTTTCACTCTGCTTGTCTGTGATGAAGGTTTGTGTAGTTACTGCTCTAGGAGTACTGCACCCTAAGACAGAAACAAGCGCAAGACCTACCACTAGGGTAATGGTTGCCCATTTCCAAAATCTTATATCATACCATTTCATCATTTATTCAATTTTAGATTACCATACGTAATGTAGCTAAGTCTGCGAAGCCATCCTTTAAGAAAATCTTTCTGGTCACCGACAGCGATTCTCTTTAGATAAGTTTTTCTGTCTTTCTTGAAAGCTTCGAATAGTATCTCACCATTGGATTTATTGATAGCGAACAATGTCTTATTGCCTATAATACCATCTGCAGTGATACCTAATACAAGTTGTAGATGTTTTACAGCCTTACTAACTCCGCTATTATAAGCGAAGTCTACCAGCATGTTGGCTACGCTCTGGTCTTGGATTTGGTCCGCTTTGCAGGCATTCCAATAATTCTGCTTGAAGACACGATAGAAATCGTCCTTAGTGAGGAGCTTTACATCTTCCTCGTTCAGAACTCCATCGCCATTCTTGTCGTACCCGACTTTTCTCCAGGTAGCAAGGGTAATGCCGTATTTTGTAGCGCCACCCCTGTCATGCTTGTTATTTGTATATTTGTCCGTTTCCCAACTGAGGATAAACGGAACGAGTTTACTAGAATCAGCCATGTTTACTTCTCCTCCTCGCTATAATCATTTCTTTGAATAATGCAGCCAAATACAATAATGCTTACTATAATAGCTGCCACCATAATAATCGCTAACATCATATCTTTTCCTCCTTTTCTGTATAATTTAGATAGTCCGACAAATATGGAATCTTCTCGATAAATTTGAAGCGCATGAGGTAGTACATAAAGCTAACAACATACCAAGGAGGGGTACCCTTCTTGAATATCTGTTTCAAGTTCTTCAGAATATTGCATCCATAGAACCACAATACTAGATACGAGATAAAGGAAACACATTGAACGGAACCTTCCATTTGTCCTTTGAATCGCCCGATTGCATATACTGCTGCACAAAGAACGAAGAACACGGTAGCGTGACCGATGCACACAACTGCTTTCTTTAACTCGAAGTTCTCTCCCTTTGCAATCATACCGCTAAGATAACCGAATATGAAGTTAAGAGTGAAGACGATCATAAGCGAAGATAACTCGCCTTCAATCGGTTTAAGATAGGCGAGGAGTGCAAGAACTACGCCTACAACAATATCTTTAATTCTATCTGCCATACTATAACTATTTGATGATTAAACAATAATGCTGCAAATATACAACAAAATATTTAATCATCAAATAGATTTCCCGAAAAAGTGCAAAACTTTATGCCTTCATATAAATGCATATATATAATTTCCTCGAAATATTGTATATAATTGTATATAATTTCCTCGAAATATTGTATTTTTAAAAGCATCGAAATCAATGCAAATAAAAAGAGAGGCAATCACTGACCTCTCTTACTCAACTTGTAAGGAACACTTACATGTTCAACTATTAGGATAGAAGTAGAAACAAAATTCCCCTATACTATTGGCGTAGTATAGGGGAAATATCACATTCCTGCTCGGAAAAATGATGCTCGATTAACTGCTGCAAAGGTAAGCAATAATTCCGAAACCACCAAATTTTTCGTCATTAATTTGTTAGATACAGGTACAATCCTTCCACGAACCACATTATCAATATCATAGTTGATGATGTCACCCAAGCCATGAAGAACTTATCTATCGTTTTATACTTATAGGAAAGATGCAAATAAGCAATGAACGTGCTGTTGATGATTACCAGTATCGCTACTATAATCAAAGTACAAAACATATAATCCATACTCATACATGCTCGCTTATCCGTGTTGCGATAGGGCTTATTAATACGTTATGATTTTCTCTTGCTCTTGATAAAGTGCAGAATATCCCACTTCTTCCAATATCGGGTGTGCCCTCGCTTCTTGCACTCGCCATTCGGAATGTCACCCCTAGCAACCATACGATTGAGTGTAGCATCAGAAACGTGCAATTTCTCCTTAACTTCCTCGGTAGATAGCATCGGGTTTAGCATATCGGGAATGATGTCGCACAATCTATCCAGGTCATCATCACTCATTCCGCAGGCGGTGATTTTCTCACCATTTCGCTGTTGCTCGTCAGCCTTAAAGCATGCGTCACTCAGCGACTTCAAAGCTGTTCCGAGTATCTTATAATTCAATATCTTTCCCATATTATGCACAGATTTTACGTCCTAACTTGGTTCGACTGATAAACATGTCAAAGAATCCGTATATATAAAACATTGCTGTTACTACCATAATCGTAAAGCAGGAATCTATCATGTCATTTGTAGTGTACCAGCTCCACTCCACGATGTGAGACGCATTGATGCTTGCAAAGTAGAAGAAGGGAATGCGGTATCTCCAACACAAAAAGAAGAATCTGCTCGCCAGTATAAGAACCATAGGCAAAATGTACACCATAAAATAGATGAATAAATAGCATGGAAAATTCTCATTGTTTGTTATGAACATTTCCCTTGGATGCTGTGAAAAATCCCACATACCGTATGCGTGAAAGCACATAATAATTATTGGAACATACTTGCAGAACCATCTGAAGAATTTCAGTATTCTTCTGGAATATCGGTTACCATGCTTCATGAGCATCCCCATCAATTCCGTCACATCAATGTCCTTTATCAATCGTTGGACTTCGGCTTCTTGTTCTTGTGTCATTATTAAACCTCCTTTTGTCTATAGTTAATTGTTCATAATTCGTTGATTTAAATTAAATGATGGTGCAAAGATACACTTTTCTGCACAAAATAAACGGAAATGAGAATATTTCTGTGTTAAATTTTATAAAAAGTAACAATCTGAAAGTTTTGTACCAAATTTCTTGTTACCAAAATTGAAGAAAATGGTAACAGAAACATTTCGCTTTCAGATTATTTTCGTAACTTTGCGGCAGAAATCAAAATATTAAGATTATGAAAAAATTAGAACCATACGAAAATCAAATGATGTACCTAGTAGGTGGCAGTAGGTTGCCATCAACTCCTGGAGAGCGAGAGTTGGAGCACAAGTGTAATCCGCACCCTAATGACTGGATAGATGGTATCTATAGTTTCAACAAACTTCCTTTCGCTGTTAGAATGCAGAAAGGTCTAGTAACGCAAGCAGAGGAGGAACGAAGGAAAGGTAGATATGGCTATCTTAGTGATTTAATTCCATCTTGTGGCTCAGATGCTCCATATTTCGCTGACATAATAACAGAGCCCTATAGAAAAATTCGATGCAACACACTTCCCTGACGGACGAGAAAAGAATAAGGCGGTCACTATGTAGTAACCGCCTTATCTATTCTTATCCTTCGAGCAAATCGACTATCTGGCCATACCCACCTACAGCCATGACAGGACAGAGTATCTTCTTGATAAGAATAATGTCCTCGGCTTCGATGTCTACGTTCTCAGCATCCTTGCCTATCTTGCAAGCTACCCGATAAGCACGCAGTTTTTCTTCGCCAGATAGCTGAATACTCTGATTGTCTATCACCTCGAAGAGTACCTTACCTACAATATCGCCCATAATCTGTGGCTTATAGGTTTCCTCTCCATTCTCGTTCTTAACTGGTGTTACTATCACCTCACCCTTCCAATTCTTGAAGGGTACATTAAAATTCTTTTTCATATTTATATGTTATTTAAAAATTAGACACCCATGTCCCACATCACCCTCCAGTTGGATCCTGTATACACGACACATACCATCTCGTTCTGTGTTTTGAGCGTAAAAAATGTGGTAACGCCACCAGGAGTATAAATCTGCGTACCGTCGGTCGTCTTCATAGAGTAATCGTGCCTGGTTGACCTTATAATCCAATACATCTGTCCTATTTCCGGGTTCGTGGGCAGACTGATTGTTACCGGACCAACCTCCACTGATGTATCTTCGCCTGTAATACTGTTGTGCTTCTTCCAGGTTTCAACAATTTCTACTACTACATCATATTTTGACAACGTCTGGCTTGACGTAATAATTCTGAAACAAGGTCTGAATCCGGCAAAATCACCTTTATCACAAAATATTGCATGATTACCGCAAGGATATACCGAGTTAACGATGCCTGTATCTCTCGAAAGCCTATCTATATTACCAGAGGCTGAAACATACAATGCGATATTCTTTAAATTTGCTATACCAATATTACCGCCATAAGATGGTGTTGCATGGTCGTACTTAACAACTATCTGCTGACCAACATAGTCCAATCCATATTTCCAGTTAGCTCCGATTATATTATCAATGCCATGAGTTTTGTTATCGAAGGAAATATACCCTGGTGTAAGCATGACTTTGTTTTGTCCGTTGATTCCATCTATACTGGTCTTTCCTATATTGAATCCACCTATATATCCGCTCGTAGCATACATTGCTCCCTCGCTCGTTACGTAGAACGATGACTGGCTAGCTGTATCCCCACCAACAAACAATGGCGCATAAGTAGTATCATCTACCTTGCACGCGTCAATCTCGTAGTTGCCGAAATATCCCACCTTGGTAGTTCCATCCTCAGACTTCGCCCAAAGGTGCTTTACCTCGATTTTATCAGCATCAATCAGGTTAGCATTGAGCTTGCCATCTTGGGCAAAGAGAGCTTCTACATCTTTATTGTATATAGTTACCTTATCGCCCTTAATAGCAACTTGATTTCCGCTAATAACAATACCTGCCGCAGCAAAATCCTTAACTAACTGAGTAAAGTCTGCAAGCTGACCGACACTCATCTGCTTGTTGGTGATGAGCGTTACTTTCTCCCTAAACACCTCTTCATTGTCAGTACGTGCCTTGCGGTTGACACGCTGCGAGGCAAAAAGATGTACTACCTTTTTCATAGGCTATTATCCTCCTTTTAATGAGTACTGATATAATTGTCTATAACATCTGTAGCTACAGCCTTCGCCTTCGTGCGCCACTCCTGCATAGCTTCATACTCTGCTTCATGTTCCTCGTCATCGGCATCAAGCTTCTTGCCATCCGCAATTTTGGCAAGATTAGCGAAATGATTATTGATTATAGCTTGCATCTTGTCGGTCGGATAAGCGGATGAGACGATTGCATCAACAACCTTACCTCGCTCCAAAGGCTGCTCGATACGGACAACGTAAGCAGAGTAAGCAAGTCGGGTTGTCTTCTCCTTCTTACTATTATCGCTTTCTGTATTGTTCGCCAACTCTATCTGCTCAACATCGAAATTGATGCGAATAGTATTACCCTCATACTCAATCAGACTAGGTGAGTAATCAAATGTAGACTTTCTAATTTCCATGATAATATCCTTTCTTTTTAAATATTACACTTATGCTTTTGTTCCTACGATTCTGAAATCAGGGTTGCCGCTCTGATTCATTCTACGCAACTTTCCCAGGAACGGGAATTTATCATTGTCTGAGCACCATTGCAACTGCTCAACGAGTTTCCTGTTGTTAGTAAAGAACTTAAACTTCTGTCCATTCTCTTCAACGCTAACAACATTACTCTTCCCTGACTTATGAACTTTGCTATCTACATCAAATTCAACATCAAGGAAAACAATAGTTCTCTCGGCAAAGTAGCTTGCGCTCATCCTCTGACCTTCAAACATTCTCTTGCCGTTGGCATCTCTGTCCTCAATCTGCGGCATCTTAAAATCATCAAAACTATTCATTTTTGTTATCATTCTCCAAAGATTAAAACCATCGCAGTGCATCAACCAACCCTTGTAGCTCATAGCTACTTGGTATCTCCTCATAGGATTTTTAAGGTTGTGCATCTTCTTTTTGAATTTCTCCTTCATGCGCTTTCTTAACATTGTATGGTTGAAGTAAAAACGGTATCCTACGAAATCAAGGAAATGCGTATCATCAATTATCTGCATTCCGATATTATCGTGCAACTGCTGGTGCATCACTTCATCAGCATATTCCAATATGAAGTTGATGGCTTTCCATACTTCCTTATTATTCTTGCCGAGAATAACCATATCATCACAATATATCTCTACCTTGACATCGAACTTTCTACATACCAATCTACATAAGATACTCATATAGAAGTTGGTAAGAGTCTGAATAGGATATAGACCAATTCCTAGACCTTTCGGTAGAGCAAAGATAACTTCATATAAAAGTCTTCTAACTCCTTTATCGGTAAAGAAATCACACAGAGATTTGTATATCTCATGCTGGTCAATATTCTCATAGAACTTGATAAAATCAAGCTTGCAGTAATACAATCTTCCATATGACTTGCTCTCGTCTATCCATCGTTCTGTTCTGCGCTTCGCATAAATCATCCCTCTGCCTTTTACACTTGCACCACTCTCTATATAGAGAGCTCTTATAAGGTATGGCATCAGAACTTGCATCAAGGCATGCTGCTCAACGTGGTCTGGGTAGTACGGAAGCTTATGAAGCTTTCTTACCTTACCGCAAGGGCATCGTCTCATACAATCGTGCCCCTCGCTAGTCTTGTAAGTTCCATCTATAATGCTTCTCTGTAATCTCAAAAGATTACCATTATAATCCTTATCGAAAATCACTACTCCCTTCTTTCCTTCCTTTCCCTTGCGTGATTTCCTTACCGCAATGTTGAGGTTAGTCATATCACTAACAAGTTCTAATCTGACCTTTCTGTGTTTCTTGCGAAGTTTAGCTTTGCGCTTATACGCCAGCTCTTGTGCGTCCGTCATTTTTATACTTCAACCAATATTTCAAAAATCGCTTTCCTTATCAATAGGCTTTCTACACTCTTGGCTCACTGGCTTTCGGTACATACGTACAACTGTATCACTTACTTGCGAGAGGAGACTCTGTTGCAGTCGGACATACCCAACCACTCATACACAACGCCTTTAATCTTTGCTCTGTCGGGATAAATATCCCTCCATCGAGACAGGTTCAATCATGTGCTCTCTCGTCCAAAAGCTATCCCGTAGCTTTACGACTTGCAAGGAACAGTGTAAATTATATCATCATTCTAAAAATAGAAATCTTGTGTAGTAATTCAAGCGAGCGCCGATGTCCGTCCTCGAGTTCGAGAAACCGTTGTTCGAGTTCGCATACGAAAGACCGCAATGCGACCCGTCGTCAGCGAGACCCCCAACGTTCAGCAGCTCCATGATGTATCACCTTTTCTTCACCCACTCCATGGTTGTAGAAAATCTTATCGCACGGAATTGGGTTGTTTATATTTTTGTGCTTCTGCGAATCCTATTAAAAGGAAATTTCAACTTTCCAGTTTCAATCTTGCGTTTTATATTATTTTTATTAATTCTCTATTTCTGTCTAGCTCACTAGCAAATGTGCAGCCAACGCTATGCGTTGTCTCACATCGCCATGAGCTCCGAACCGCTCACGATTGTCGGGTTTCCGTAGAAAGCCAAGCGAGCGCCGACGCCCGTCCACGAGTCCGAGAAACCGTAGTCCGAGGACGCACACGAAAGACCGCAAAGCGACCCGCCGCCAGCGAGACCCCCAACGATCAGCAGCTCGCCACTTGTCGAAGCCCAGAATCCATCGCAGTAGTACGTACTATCACCGCCTCCTACGGCTTGCGGAAACGCATCCCAATATACACCTAGTGTCTTCTTTGTGATATATCCTCCATTTGCGGATGATGGTACGGTAAACTTTCTACCTTCAGCAGTATTGCTTACTCGGTTGCCGCTATAGACAACAGCATATCTCGTATCGCCATCCATATAGAAACGGATACCTGGACGGAACTCCCAAAGCTTAGCCCATAAGTCCTCAAAGCCGAAAAGCTTAACAGGATATTGGTCGCCTATAGTAGCATCATTATAGAGCACCTTACCGCTGCCATCACCGAGAGAGATACACTTACCCATAGGTACATCACGACAAGCTTCCCATTTAGAATACTGGAATCCCGCTCCAATTACAGACTGAGTATTAAGGTCACCGAAACTTACTTGTTCCAAAGCTTCTATGAGACATTGAAATCCGTAGTTGGCTAGACCGAAATTAGAGCCAAGCTTCTGTGCGCAATTCCAAAATGCGCTCATCGTTCTAGAATGCGAAGGAGCAACATTAGGTCTTGAATGACCAACACCGCTTCCATCCACATACATTTTGTATGCACCTACCCAGTTTGGCGAATCGAAAGTCTTGCCGCCCGAAATAGGGAACAGTCCACCAAATTGCATAGTTTTACCTTCTGCCTTGAAGTGGCAATCGGGAACATGAACCATCGTCTCATACTTAGACGCATCATCCACCTTTGTTCCGTCAGCGAAGAACTCCCATGTGCTTGCATCGAGTTTGGCGGCAAAAACTTTACCATTCACAACCTTCATCATATATCCACCCATTGCTCTCTGATACATATCAGCCATGAAAGGCGTTGGCAGAGCGAATTTTGGATTAGAAGACTGCTCCAATGTAATTGACGGGTAGAAGATATTGTTACCCATCGTTTTCTGAAGGTCTCCGAGACTTAATCTGCGAAGAGCACCATCAGCAACAATCAGAAAGGTCTGGTCGGTATTCATCGCCGACACGACTTTTTTCTCTGTTAATTTTACACCCATATTTATATTATATTTTAAAACATTACTAATCAATCAACGGATTTCCATCCTCATCAAGCAGGTAATTATCTCCTTCGTCAAGTAGATAATCGTTGGCAGGTCTCTGTCCGTATTCTATCTGTTCTTCAAGATAGTCACTCTCAACATCGCCAAGACCAGATTCCTTGATTGAGAAGTAGCATGAATCTCCCTCTTGCCACGACTTATTTGTAACGATATTACCATTAGTTGATTCTGTATGCCATTGCAATTCTACGATGCGGTTAGGGTATTCAACAACCCTTCCATTGTACTCCAAAATAGCCTTGTTGCTTCTGTACATCTTACCCCATTCTATATCATTGCATACCATAAACTTAGGCTGATTGAAAGAAGGATAGAACCTAGAAGCAGAAAATTGGAACTGAGCAACAGCCTTGCCGTTTATTACCGCCTTGATGGTATAATTATTCTTCTCTACAAGTCTAAGGTCAAGTACAATCTCTGATGCAGAGATAGATATAATCTCGTTAGGGCTTGCAGCAGACGAAGCAGACATCTTAGTCGTTCCACGATATAGCTCAATAGAGAATCCGCTTGTAATTCTATCCTTAGACTTATATACATCAATCGGAATGTGACATTCATACTGATTGCCGTCAAAGCAAGCGTTTCTTGCTTCCGTAGATGCAGATATGATGTTGTTAGCAACCTTATACTCGTAGAGAGCCAGCTTATCAAGGAATGGGTTATAGGAAATATCGGTATCTTCCCGAATGCCCATACCATAGGTATCTGCGCCCTTATCTGCCGTATACAGAGTGATAGGGTCAGCCGTGATATGCAATATAGAGTTCGTTCTGTAATCGTAGAGGTCAGCTTCGAATTGCAACTGCTGCTTATCATTACTTGATAGATTCCTCTTGATAGTAAGCGAACCACGATTAGATGTATTGCTTGTATCAATGCTATACTTACCGCTCCAAGAATTAATCTTAGATATGTCCTTCCATTCCGTGCCCGTAGAAACCTTCCATACCATATTGGCAAGAGACATATTCGACTGCTTGCTATCCCATGAATCATCCTTTGCCGTAGCATTGATACTCGGATATGCAATACACTCAAAGCCGCTCTGTGTTCTGTCTGGGAAGAATTTATCGCCAGCCATAGTCTGCATGAATGGAGACTTAGGTGATGCGCACACTACTGATACAGAAACGTCCAAAGGGGCGAATTTTCTATTCGCCTTATTACTAACTATTGGCATAAGCGTTCCTCCTAATCATCAACTGTTAAATAAGCATCTGCTGACACTGATACACCGATGATATTTTTGTTTTCGTCAATCGTGTCTGCATCACGCACAACGAAACCATCACTGACATTCTTTGCCCAAGTCATTGTCTCCGAGCGTTTATTCTCGATGTTTCCTTTGCTATCAGTATAAATAACGAAGGTAACATTACCAGTTATACTCTTCGGTACTTTACCTGTCTCGCAGTTGGTAACGATACAGCGAAACGTCTGATTACTATCTTCATCAACCTGACCTACTGAATTAAGGGCAAGCTGATAAATATCAGAAATATCATCAATGCTGATACCTGTTCTGTATACTGCTGCACCATCAACAATAAATTCGAGAACGAAAAGCTGATGGCTATCTACATAGAGCTTATCTGTGTCTCCTGTCTTGTCTCTGTGTATAGTGATGCCGCTTGCTGGATTATTGTAAGTACCTGCAAGGTCTGTTCCGCTACCACGATACAGATTAATAGAATAGGTAGAAACCTCTCCACCTGCTGAGTTGAATAGCCAAGGTCTGAGGGTAGCTTCTGTCTGTCCCTTGCTTAATACCGTGGTATCAGCCGACACACCTCCGAAATAAGATGAGCCACCCAACATAGATACCAATATATCAATGCTTTTCTCCATTGGGTATATGCTAGCTCCCAATACTGCATCACCCGAATATGTAAGAGTATCGGAATCTTGATTAATCTTAGATGCGAGGTCTCCGATAATTGAGAGAGAGCCGTCCGCATGATTGAGCTTGAATCTATTATCAACAGTCGAAGTCTCCCATCCTGTTCCGCTAGAGCTGAATCCTAAATCCTTTCCGTTATAAGCCCACACATGATTTGTTAGTGTTACGTTGTTTTTGCGTGCAGAGCCAACGCTTGGAGTGATGATAGGATGTGTGCCGCTTTCGCTCCATTTTGGCGATACGGTAAACGTATCTGGGTTCAAACCCTGGAAGAGCGGTACGCCATTGGTTCGTAAACTGAGGGATAATGTATCACCCTTCAATGTTCGTCTGACTGCTGCGGTTGCCGAAAGATGAATTTCTTTTCCCATATTTTTAATCTCCTATTTTTTAAACTTTAATATATTCTTGATGAATTTTTCCTGTCGTGGTCGTTGCTGTGAACGTGAATGTCGCAGTATTACCCTTACCTATATCGTCTTCTGTTCCATCATTAGACCAGACAATATCTATTGAGCCATTGAAGTTCTTAACCTTATCCTTAGTCGCCCATGCTGCATCATCTAAGGAATCATCGGTTTTGCGTGTCATTTTCCATGATGTTACTCCGTTTGACACATCCTTATCACCAAGCATTAACTTGCAAGTAACGTTGTGTGTCTCGCCTATAGCAATTCCGCTATTGACTATATCCGTATAGAGGTATAGCTTTGGTGTATACACGTTGGTGGTAGCCTTCCAATATGGAGAATCCTCAGATGGTTCATCGGTCGTGGTCTGCCCTTCTTGAGAGATACAGAGCCATCTTGTGCCAAGCCATGTAACCTCATCATAGTAGCTGTATTCCGTACCTTCCTTCCAATCACCACGATAGACGGGAGTCCATACCTTCTCGCCGCTGACGCTCACCATATTGAAGTATTTGCTCACGATGTTGATGCCATCGAAGGAAACGTCAAAGATAGACTTGTCCTTCAGCGAGTATGTATTGATACCCCTATACATAGTGAACCTAGGTGCGGAATCTCCTTCGGTCTCCATCATCAGAAGGTGTTGTCTGCTCTTGTCACTTCTGTTACCCATGAGGACGATAGTATCTCCTACAGCAGGGTTATCCGAGCCTTCCATGCAGTTATCCTTTGCTATCTGAATCCATGCGAACTTCTTTCCGTCATAGAGCGCATGACCTTCATCATCGGTGATTACCTCATTCTCGGTTGATACCTTGGTGACAAGTCTCCAATAGTCCTTGTTGCTTACATTATCATAGACACCAGGTGCTATGTTGAACGTCTTACACCTAACTTGGTCTTCCACCTTGAATGAGTTGATTGTGGCGGTCGTTCCATCATCAGCGAGGAGATAGCACTTCCATCCAATCAGCTCATTCGTTGTCTCACTATATACTTCCTTGATGTAGCTTATCTTACCAGCAGCAGGGGAGAGGACGATATTACCTCCAACGTAGCTGAGATCACGTATCAAGAGGGTGTTGAAAATTGCCTTACCCCATACTATCAAATCCGTAAGCAACATTTGATACTTTCCATCACTTCTTTGCTTGATAGCAAATCCGCTCTGCTCTGCTTCGTTAAAGTCGAGTGACTTCAGAAGCTTCACAATAACATCAGACAGGATAGCGTTTCCGTTTGCATCAATGTTGTATGCGTTGTTATTGCCTATGATGATGCCTTGAAGGAACTTCTGCACCTTTTCCCATGTGATTGTGCCCTTTGCTGTGTTATCCAGCAGCCTAGATACAAACTCCATCCTAGAACGTCTAGCAGAATAAACGTTACTATCGGATGCAGGAGTGGTATCGTTCATGCCAATTACATAGACACCTCCACCATTACCGCTTCCTGTGCCGCCTATCTGCATTCCATTCACCTTGATGGAATCAACCTTGTCTTCCAACTTACCCAACCGGCTAGTAGCTGCCTTCTCGCCAACCGTGTACTGAGGGTGGTCGTAAGGGATATCCAAAGGTATCTCCATTCCGATGATACGAGAGTTTCGGTAGTGCTTGCCATCCGCGTCCACCTGCGCAAACATATCATTAATCAGCTTTACCTGCTCACCGAGAGGATGGTAATCGTATGTTCCATCATTGTAGAACTTATCGCCATCCATCGTGCAGGTGAAGTTTGAGTTGCTGATCATGGTCTTCAGATAGTACTGCTTCGCTCTATCGAACAGAGATAACTGAGCAGTAGGGATGAGGTCCGTATCTGTAATTTTGGTTGCGTCCCAGTTGAACAGAAAGTACTTATCACCAACCTTTGGGCACATAACGCCATCGGGAAGAGTTCTTCCGTAGGTGTCGTTTGCCACAATCTCGAAGTAGTTAACCTTGTCGATAACCTTGAAGCTGACATCGAACTCCATACTCATGAGAGCACCGCTAGTGAACTTGATGCCTAAAGTGAGGTTACTCTTTATCCAACTCTCCTTGAAGTTATTAGTGAAAGAGTCTGTAGAAGTGACCTGCCAAAATGTCTGTGTAGTCTTCGTTCCGTCTTCGTTATCAACGGTGCTATCATAGGTCTTGATACTGCTGACCCTGCATTCAACCTTCGGATATTCTTCATCGAACATAACGACACCTTCGATAGCCTGCTTGTCATTCTTCACGACATTCACGTTCTCCAGATAGCCATCCTTGGCGTAGAAACCATCACTATCTACTTCCTTGTTAGGGAGCATGAGGTAATCGGTAGCAACACCATCGGTGGTGACGTCCGCATCGGCACCAGTGAAATATCCTTTCGGAATATTTCTGTCTGAGCCGAATGCGTACAGTCTCGTAATATAAGTTGACTTGGATTCCGAATAGGACATAGACAGAACATTAACATCCTGTTCGAATGTTGTCTGTCCTTCCATTTCGCAATATCCAAGGTATATGATAGAACCATCTATCCACCACTCGCAGTTGAGTGCGTCTTCGGAACAGATGGCGTTGAGAGCATCGAGAATACTGATGGAGCCGTACTCGATCAAGAATCTCTTCTGAACATCGAAAGCCTTGTTGTTGTACGTAGTGTAGTCAACAGAGAACTCCTTGCCATTGTACGTAAGACCTAGCGCCTTTAGGTTGCCTAGTATAACGTTCATGTGTACGCCTACCGTTGTGGTGAGGCTGAAGGAGGTCTCGTTGGCTCCGTGCTGAGGGCGATACTTGCAAAGCTTATTCTTCCAAGACATATAGTAGGCATCCATCTGCATTTCGTAGTCGTAGCCATCACTATCATTGTGCTTAGGGAAGTATGATGATGTAAGCTCAAAGTAGCCGAAGTCGGGAATCTCCACGGTGTCCCCAATCTCGAAATAGATAGGAGTAGCCGTAGTGAACTTCAAGATGATGTAGTGGTGGTCCATAAGCTGATATGACAGCTTAGAACCCTCGCCGAAGTCCTCTAATGTGAAGAATACCTTGTTATTTCTTTTAATCTGAATCATTAGCTTGTATATTTACTTGTTTCACCTCTGTCACTAGGGTCTGGCTCATTGAGTTTAAGACTGAACTTTGCCATTTCCCGAATAAACTGACTAAACTGAGTGCAGGAGAGATAGATACACCGATACCACACATTAGGCTGGAATCGGGTGCGGATAACCAACTCTCCCTTGGCAAGAACCTCCTCGCAGAACCTAGCATAGTTCGTCATGAACGTATCTGAGTCCTTGGCGGTCATATTGAATGCCAGCGTTATCTCCCTCTCATCCAATCTAGGATTGTGCTTGATAACTGATTTTCCGTCCTTAGAGCGATACTTGTTGCTGATGAACTCCTTGTTTGGTGCAGGGGTCATGAGCGTACTGAGGGCGGTTTCGTCTAAGAAGATGCCCCACGTAAGATAGGCATCCTTGCCATTGATATAAAGTTGACCTTTAAGCATAACTATTTAATCATTAAATAACCTCATAGGCTTCGCTGTGAGCCGCTTTTGCTATTGTTGAGTATAGTTGTAAGGGTTGACGAGCGAAAAGCCTATAGAGGTCAAATATCCTTTAATCTTCTGTTCATATCATCCAGCTTTGTTCCGAAGTCATTATAGGTGAGCTTTGAATACTTCACGATGTCTTCGAGGTAGCTGTTTGTCATAATCATCATGTTTCTAATCTCCAATACCGCGCCATTGGTTGAGATTCCGAGTGTAACGATGCTCTCCATCTGTGATATGGTGGTAGTCATGTTCTGAGCGATGGACTCTCCTGCAATCTGTAGAGCCGTGAAGCGACCATTCAGCTCGTCTGCGGTATCTTGCCCCATAGATGCCCATCCTCCGCTTGTTGCGGTCTGTGATGAGGATGAAGAACCAGTGTAGCCTGTCACCTTTGCCCACTCGTCACGTCTCTTCAATCCTTCCTGGACTATATCATCATAGCGTTTGTTGAATGCTTCAATGTCTGTTTCGGTAAGCTTGCCATCGTTGTCCTTGATAGCCTTTGCCCAATCATCATAGAGCTTCTTCAAGTCTCCGTTGATAAGGTCTTCCATAGAGTAGGAGAGAAGAGCCTTTTGCATCATTTCAGCGAAATCGTCTGCAAAGTCCTGCGCTGACTTGCTCATATCCATAAGGTCTGACACAAAGCTATCCTTCATGCTGTCAAAGGAAATCTGCGTAAGGCTTTCCTTCAGCTTGTCTGACAACTCTTCCAGCTTGCCCGCTTGGTCTATGTAGTCATTCAGCTTCTCCGTCAGACGTCCACCATAGTTACCCTTTCCTGTGTTCTCGATATGCTCCCAAATGGAAACGTTGCCACGGAGGAGCTTCATTTCCTCTGGGCTGAGGGAGAAGAGGTCGCCATTGAAGTCTGATTTGACGTTCTTCTTGATCCAATCAATCTCATCACTACCGAAGCCACCCCAATAAGCATTCCATGAGTGGTGCGAACCGTGATAGCTTGCCTGCGCCTTGGCGATGTCGAGGTAGTTCTGATTGGTCTCCTGCTGATTCTTGTAGGCTTGCTCGTAGTATGAGGTTGCCTTGGAGCCAAAGGAGTTTTCCATTGCGTCAGTCAAATCCTCGATGGATTGCTGCAAGAGGGTGTTTCTGTCCGTCAGTCTTTCGATTGTATCATTGACCTTCTTTGCATTTCCATCTCCACCGAACAGACTATTGAAACCACCGAATGAAAGCGTGTTGAGGATATGAGAAACGTTGTTTCCGATACTCTTCAATGGCTTCATAACGATGTCACCCGATAAAGCATCATCGAGGATGCCCGTTACTGCGCCAAAGACCGTGTCCATGAGGTTACTGATGAGTGTTCCGAAGCCATCTTTCAGTATATCGAGGATGCCGAGTATTGCGGAGATTATTTCACCTGCCATACCGCTATCCCCTAAAGCTTTCGTCAGAGATTTGGCTGCGTCACTATCTTTACCGAGCAATCCTTGGATGCCCTTTGCAAGCGTGTTGGCAACGTCCTTCTGCATGTTGCCGCCGAAAAGCTTGTCAAGCCCTAGAATGGAGTTTCCTATGCCTTTGAGTGACCCCGATGTAAGACCCTGCAAACCATTTTCAAGCTGCTGGAACTGAGAAACTGCCTTCTGTGCAGATGTCTGCAAGTCTGATGATGCCTTCTGAACTGATGAACCGAACTCCAAAACATTGTTAGATGCGGTATCGAGTACGCCCTGCGCTCTAGAGAGGTTGGCTTCAGCCTTGCTGATACTTGTCTTGTCACCGCTCTTCTTAGCCTTGGCAAGGTCTTCCTGTGCCTTGGTAACGACTTTCGTGGCTTCTGCCTCTCGCTCCTGTGCATCAATATAGCCCTGCATGGCTGACTGATAGGAGTTGATGTCGTCAGAGACTTTCTTAAAGATGTCACTATTCCAGATGGTGGCAGAGCCTTGTAGCTTGGAGATAAGCTCCTGTATGGTCTTCTGCTCATTAACATCTGTGGTGCTCTTGGAGAGTTCTTGCAGCTTCTCAATGGTAGGCTCCAGTTGGTCCTTGAACATAGCGCCGAAGTCTCCGAAGACGCTTCCCCAATCGATGTTCTGTCTGATGGCATTTATCTCGATGGTTTGGAGGTCCTTCTTTCTCTGCTGCTGAAGAGAGAGCTTTTCACCCTGTGTCTGAGCCTTAGCAATCTTCTCCTCGTATTCCTCGGCAATGGCTTGCTTCTGCTGATAGAGTGAGCCATACTCCTTCAAGTAGTCACGCATAGAGGTGAGGGCTTCCCTGTTGACCTCATCAAGCTTCTTGTTGTACTCTTGGGTAGCGAGGTCTCTAGCCTTATTGAGGGCATTGGACTGAGCAGAGGTAAGGGCTACTTTCTTGCCAGCTTCCTTGTTCTTCTTCTTGAACTCTGCTTCCTGCTTATCAATCTCGGCTTTGCGCTTGGCATAGTCGTTCTTGATTTGAGCAAGCTTCTTCTCCGTGCCTTCCTGCATGAGGGAGATAGTTTCATCTGTATTTTTCTGCTGCAAAGCCTTCAAGCGGTTGTTTAAATCCTCCTGGGCTTTGATAGTCTTGTTTTCTTCCTTGATGCGAGTCTTACGTGCCGTTGCTGCTGCCTTCGCTACCTTCCCACTTACGTCACCACCTAGTTTCGAGTAGGCATCCTTGGCTGCTTTCAAGTCTTGTGTGGCGGTTTCGTATTGAGAAGCGGTGTATTTGCTCTTATTTTTCTCCATAGCAGCAACCTTCTTCCTGGCTGCATTGTATTCGCGCTGCGCCTTGTTGTAAGCTTGCTGATAGGTTTCCGTAGAACCATTGTTAGCCAACGCTTGTGCCTTCTTTTTGGCTTGGTTGAGGGATTGTTTGGCGGTGTTCCATTGAGCCTTGAAAATCAAAGGAATGGTCGTAGCTCCTGTGACCGCCCAATTACGCTTCATCGTTAAGAGGTTGTTCAGAACCTTTGTTTTCTCAGACTCCTGCATACGGAGATTCAGATCAGCAGGATTGTTCTTGATGTCTTCTCGAAGACCTGCTATCTCTTTCTGAGCCTTATTGATAAACGCATCCAATCTACTCTCACCTGTGGCGTAGTTGATGGTTTCGTTGGCAGCTTGCCAATCGTTGGCCAGATTGATTGCTTCGTCATAGAAGTCAAAGATTTCTTGACGTACACTTTCGTTCTCCTGTGCTTCTTGCAAGCGAACTTCGATAGGCTTTGCATTCTCGGCTGCTTGGTCTCGAAGTTGGATGATGTTGGAAAGCTTTTCTTCTGCTTGGTCAAGGTCTTCTTGTGCCTGTTGCAACTGACCACCTAGCAATGATGCTTGTCTTCCTCCGTTGTATGCCGCATCATCATGTAGTTGCTTGTTGAGACTTTCAACCTCTTGGCGGAACTTCTCTACTTCCTCAACTGCCTTATCGTACTTCAACTCATCCATGCTCTCGGCAACTTCCTTCTGCGTCTTAGCAAAATCGGCAGATGCTAGTTGAGCTTGTGAGTATTGTTCCGTTAACTGAGGTGCGAGGTTGGAGAGTTTTTGGTAAGCTTCTGCCTTCTCATATTCTGTAGCTGTCTCAGACTGAATAGTTCTGATAAGGCTTTCGATATTTTGCTGACGTTCCTTGACCTTGTTGTCAAACTCATCCCATGCTTCATTGGATTTCCTTACTGCCGTTTCATGAGCTGTTTCTGCGGTAGCAAGCTTATATACGGCATAGGTTACTGCTGCGATGGTGGCAGCTATCCAAAAAAGAGGACTGGAGAACATAGAAGCATTCCATGCGTCCTGTGCTCTTTTGCAGAGAAGGGTGACCTGTGCCCATATTCCTTTGGCTGCGGAGTCTCTTGCGGTAGCTGCGGTATTCAAGCCTTGGGATGCGGTGTTAGCCGCATTGGCTGCGGTATTTGCTTCTGTGGCTGCGGTTGCAGCGGTTTCTCTAGCCGTATGGAGTTGCTTTGCAATGTTGTTCCTTTCGTTAACGGCAGTGTTGAGTTTGATTTCTGCTGTCTCTACCTTCTGTCCGTCTGTATAGGATTGCAGGGCATCGTAAGCATCTTGGAGTGATTGAACCTCGTTGTCCTGCATTGCAAGTTTGTTCTCCAATGCCTTCACTTCCTCTGCGGCTGCGGTGGCTGCGTCTGCCTTTGCTTTTGCCTGCGCCTGTAGTTCGGCAACGTAAGCCGCGACCTCTTCACGTTTAGATGCTACCAGCTCTGCCTGTGCTGCTGATAATTGACCTTTGGCTACTGCTTCTTCAAGGTCTGTCTTCTTTGCTTCTTCCTTCATAGGGAGCAAAGATTCAAGAGCTGACAACTCGGCTGCATATCCTGCATTTGTTGTTGCTGTGTTAAAGGCTGCTATACTAACTGCCATTGCCTTATAAAGACCGATGGCAGATGCGGCTGCTAGGATAACCTCACCTATCTCCTTCCAATGGTCGATAACCTTAGATGTGATATCCAAAGCATCATTCATCAAGCCTTCGGTCTGTGTGCCGAGGTCATTGATAGCCATTTCAATGGTGTCTTGGATATTGCTTATCTGACCCGTAATAGAGTGAGATTGCTTTTCCATCAATCCACCGAACTTGCCGCCTTCATTGGTAAGACTTTCGATAGCCTTCTTGACTTCGGGGAAACCGACCTTACCTGCTGTCACCAATTCCGAAACCTTATCCTTGGTAACTCCGAACTGCTTGGCGAGCTCTTCTGTCAAAGGAATACCTCGACCTGTAAATTGCATCAAGTCTCTTGTGAACAATCGACCTTGCACCATCGTGGTACCATAGAGCCAAGTGAGGTCTTGAAGGTTCAATCCCAATCCTGCTGATACGTCACCGAGCCTTCTCATGGTATCGGTAATCTCGTTGGCTGCAAATCCGTATGCAAGGAGCTGCTTTGCGCCATTTACCACACCCTTCATGTCAAAAGGAGTAGTAGCAGCAAGGTTGGCGAGGTCCGAAATCATTCCCTTTGCCTTCTGTCCGCTACCGAGCATGGTTTCAAAGGCAATCTCAAACTGCTGAAACTCTCCTCGGACAGTACCCAGTGTGCTGATGATTTCCTTTGCCGTAAAGCCAGCGAAAGCCATCGATGCAACGGACTTGATGCGATTGAAAACGTTCTCAATGCTCTGTCCCTGCTGCTCGACTACTCTTGCTGTCTGTGATACCCCATCCTGCACCCCTCGAAAGGCTTTCAGTACGGATGAATTATCGCCTGTTATGTCAAACTTGATACTTGCCATTTTTTTTATTCTGTCAATTACGTAAAGGTGCACCTTCTCACCCAAACCTTTGTTCTTTGCTTTGTTCCTGTTAGTGAAGGAGGTTAAATTGGATTTTCTTCGCTCTGTCTGATCAGCTCCATGATGTCCTCTTTGTTATCTCCGCTGAAGACCTTTTCTGTTGCTGAGGGAATGTGAGCCTTCTTTCTTTCCTCATCGGATAGATAGATGGAAGTTATCTTATCCTTCATCATAAGCGTGAGGTTGTTGTATGAGATTTCCCACAGAACATAGTCAAGGGTCCACTTGTATCTATCGCAAGCTGCGTCTATAAGAGAGCCCCAAATGGTTCTGCCACCAAAGATATACTGATTACTGGAGTCTTTGGCTTGGTTTATCTTCTCCATACGCTCTGCTTCCTTGTCTATCCCACATTCCGTGATGATGTCGTGAAGCTTGTTGTCTGAGAGTATGGTGATGAGAAGGGTTGCTATGTCATCGTTATCACAGAACTTGAAGATGATGTTTTCCCTTGCCTTCAATATGCGTGAACTGAGCATATCGGATTTCTTCTGAAGGGTGTGGTAGGCTATTAGCTTACAACAGAGACTTCGATTTTCATCTACTACACGGAGTGCTTCAATGAGTGGATTCAGCTTTAAGTTATCATCTTTGATACCTAGCTGCTTAATCAATGGAGCAGTCAAATACATCTTGCCTAAAGTCTGAGGGTAGATGAACATGTGCCTTCTACCTACCTGTATGCCTAGAGGTGTATCTGTTAACACCATGGCTATCTTTGTGCCAATTTCGATGTCATTCTTCATAAGCCAATAAAATTTGTTAGCACCCAAGGCAGGACTCGAACCTGCGTCTTTCAACCAGCTTTTTAAAGACCAACTGGATTTTATGTGACGGACTTTGGTCTCGCTCTAACCAACTGAGCTACTTGGGTAGGTTGCCGACTGATAACCCTCAATCGGCTGAAGGGTGAGAAGAAATCAACATATTTCCTTAAACGTCACCTTCGATTTGTCCGTTTGCTGGAACGGTTACTTCCGTTTCTGTGTCTGTAGCACCTGCAGGATGCTTGAATGTAAGAACGTATTCGTCTGTCTTTCCCTTAGCCTTCTTGACTGTGATGATGCGCCAACGGAACTGACAATATACGGTCTCACCCTTCTTGTTGGTGGTCTTTGCTACTTCGTCACCCTCTGGCACAAGAGCCTTGTGGGTGTACTGCATCAAAGCACCATCCGCTGAAGAATATGACTCCTCCACGCTTACGGTTGACTTGCCGATATAGCAGCCAGGGTTCTCTGCATCTTCCGGCTGAACAGCGATAGCGTAGTTTCCTTCGATAAGTCCATCAATGGTATGGAAAGGCTGAGGTAATCCCTTCTTGATGAACTCTTGATAAACGAGTTCGTAGGTGGACTTAGTAGTCTTGGAATCGACAATACCGCCACCTTCCTCCTTAGCTTCTGTTGTATCGCCCTTGGTAGGGTTCAACTGGGTAGTGTCCTCCTTTGGAGTGTCAAGCTTCTTCCAGTTGTTGGTTGCAGCACTAAGGTCACGAACATAGATGGATGGTTTTCCCCATGTTGTTACTGACATAATCTTAATCGTTTATAGTTTGATACAATAATTTGTTATTAATGATGTGCTCACTTGTGCCCTCGCAAGCTATTACCCTCTGGTCACTCATAGATAAGCGGAAATCCGATCCATGAACTGCTTCGAAGGTAGAGAAGGAGAGTTGACATAACTCACGGAGCCTTGCCGTGTTCTCTTCCTTTCGGGTATTGCCTTTCTTTGTGATAGCTTGATCTTGAACGTAGATGTTTACATTCACGAAGGCTTCTTGGATTTGCGAGGTTTGATTTGCTAGCACAGAGATGCAAATATCTTCCTTGCCAGTTGCTCCTGTTCCATAGAATGGTCTTCCTCGCTTGCAAAGACTACCAGTTACAGCAGTCTTTAATTTCGAAGAAGAGATAATGTTGTACACATCATCCTTGATATCAATATCCGATTTCATAGCCTTATCTGATTGATTCTACTTACAGCTTTATCCACAGCGAGCTTTAGTTTACCATCAACGACAGAACGAGCCCATAACTCTGTGGATGCAAGCACATCCTTATTTTCTTTAGCTTCTACAAAGTCTGCATAGTTCATAGCCGCGACTACTACCAATGCGTAAACCTGTGAATATTCCTTTGCTAGGTCAGCTATCATTTGTCTTCCTTCTTGTGAACCATTAGAACCATTGCCTATGGAAGCAAAGGCTGATTCTACTTGTTTCCTTCCGTAGTCAAAGATGGCATAACCGATGGAGCTTCGTAGGTTTCCTGTATGGTCTATCCAACTTTCCTCTGCCGAGCGGTCTCTTATCCTTGCATTACATTCTTCTCCTAGCTTGGCATAAGCAGTGAGGATTTCTTGCTTTATTATCGCCATAGCGGACTCGAAAAAATTATTGAGCGCAGACTGAGAGGTTGAGAGTTTTATACCCATATTTTACATTGCAGTTGGTAACGATGAAAGCCGAGCACGGAAAATTCCTTCACTTCGTTTCCGAAAAGCTTCACACGGATTTTGTCTCCGTACTCGAAATCGCGGCATGCTCTAGGAAGGTTGTAGATGGTGTAGGAATAGTTCTTGGCAGAACCATCGGGGATAGTGATAACGTTTGCCTTGCCAGCAGGAACAATATCACACTTACAATAGTTCTCCACCCATTCTTCTGAGCCTTGAACATAGTCTCCGTTATCGTCTTCATACCCATCAGCTATGTGTAGGTAATCTAGGGTATGTGCAGCGAAATCCAATACAGCCATATCTTAACCTCCTATATAAACCATCGGTTGACCCAGTGCATGGGATTCACCGATGGTTTTGTATAAAGCATTTATTCGTACTAGCAGCCTTTCCTTATCCTTGTCAGATAGTGTTCCTATGCTCTTGTCTGACTCGGATAAGCTTACAGCTTGTATGAGAGAGTACAGACAATCAGCAAGCGCACCTTTCCATTCCTTGGACTGGGCGACCTCGAATGTATATTCATCATCACCATTAAGCTGACGTTCTATCATCTTATTCTCCACGAATCCTAAAGGGATAGGGTAGTGGATTTCATCAATCAATGCTTGCTTTATTGTCTTCATATCAATTCAAATTAAACCTCTGGAGTGAGTTTAGAGAGAACTTCGGCTTCCTCCTCATCGCTGAGAGAGTTGAGAGCCTTAATCAGAGTCTCATCGGTTGAGTTAGCCTTCACATTGGCACCAGCAGCCTTCAAAGCAGCGATGAGGCCAGCCTTCTTATACTTCTTGCCCTTGTAAGTTGTATACTGGTCGGTAGTATCGGCAGTCTCGGCTTCCGTATCTACCTCCTCAGACTTGGTAGTAAGCATGTAAATCTGATCTACGTCCTCGATTACTGGCAAGCAGATTGCCTGTCCTGCGGTAACCTCTTGCAAAGATGGCTCATTCTTGGAGTACTTAGAGATAAGCTTGTAGCTGTCAACGTTAGAATATTGAACACCTGCAACTCGGTTGGTGTCCTCTGCAAGGGTACCCCAAACGAAAGAGCCTACGTTGGTGTTACAGATGAAGATGATGTTATCCTCGTTCCATGGCTTAACTGATTTTGGCTTTCCGTTCTTCTCGATAATCACGGTTCGGTTGATAACCTTGATGGTTGCACCGAACTCATCCTCGAATGCTTCCGAGAAAGCTGACTCCGATGGTGTCTTGAGCTTGGTATTTTCGGTATAAGTCTTACCCTCGTAGTCGGCAACAAGCTCTTTTGCCCATTGCTCCTTGCGGATTTTCTTAATCTGCGTCTTAGCGAGCATAACCTGTATGATGGTATTGTTATCGGCATTTGCCTTATCGAAGATTTTCTCGAAATCTTCTCGTGTTGTAACACCATTGGTTTCTGTTTTGAAGCAGTTTGCCTTAAAATATCCATAGTCAACACGGATAGCCTTACCCGAATTGTCTGCATCTTCAACGGCAATAATACCATTAGAGAGACCTGCCAAGAAGTTCATTTCGTTACGCTCTTCGAGACCGACAGAGCAAGCGACACCATCATTCATGAGCTTGTTGATGATACGAGCCTTTGCAGTTTTAGCAGCCTGTCGTGTTGATGTAGCCTGCTCAACCAAGCCTTGCGCCTGGAATGAATTGGCTCTCGCTACAATGTTCTCATACTGAGCCTTCATGATGTTGATGTTGTTGATATCAGACTCGAAAAGAATCTTCTTCATCGCAATCTTTGGCAACTTACCATTAGAGGTTGCGATTTGACCACGCTTCTTCAAAGGAATGTCTGAATCCATCTCAACGATGTCGGCAGCTACGTATGTGGTCTTAGCTGATGAACCTTCCCACTTCTGATCGGCAGAATACACATCGGTAAGCATCTCCTTGTAGAGGTAGGTGCGCTCCTTCGGATTCTCCTTCTCCTTAACATATAAGCTAAGTTTAGGGAAGATAGCTCGGATAAACTGAATAAAAAGTGATTCGTTCATATAAACAATCTTTTAAGTTAAAAACTAGAGCACAACTTAGTCATGCTCAAAAATAAGACTTGGGAGGGCGGTCTTGATGGCGGTTCTCTGAGTATCGTCCTTGAACTGATAAGGCATTGCCACATCATTCACGCGACCATTATCCATAATGGCAACCGCTTCACCCTTCATGCGTGAGCGAACGACAACACCAGCAAATTCTGCTTCGCTAGCCTTGTCTTTGTACTTGCCGTCTTCGGTTTCAAGTGGAGAATACTCATAAACATCATCAACCTTCTTGCGGACAATGATGTGACCTGCCTGAATAACCTCATCCTTGAAGTTGGCGTAGTCGAGTGCTCTACCGCCTGTGATACCACCGAGATACTGACGGATAACCACAGCGTCCTTACCCATGTCGTAGCCTTTGGTTTTTGGCTTGTAGTCTTCTGCTACCATAATCTTATAATTTATAAGTGAAACAATAGATGATTACATCTTAGCCAGCTCCTTGACTTCATCATCAGACATTAACTTATCTTCCTTATTTGGTTGAGGTTTGGTATCGGGAGCAGGGATTCGTCCAAGCTTTTCAAGACCCTTTTCAAGTCTTTCCTTGTTCTCTTCCTCAATATCTTCCTTCAACTCATCGAGGTAGTCGTCAAACTCCTCTTCATTCTCAAACTTCATGTGAGAGAAAGATTTAAGTCGACGCTCTCCGAACTTACCTGTGTCCTTCAGCAGTTCCCTTACCTTTGCGGTACGGCTGCTGGTGGTATTGCCCGACTTCAATGCAGTTACATCGCCTTGGAGTGTAGCAACAGCCTTCGTAAGTTCCTTGATTGCGTTGAGGGTAGCGGAGTCTTGATCATCATCGCTATCCTTCTTGCCCTTCTTGCCCTTCTGTGACGGACTTCTACGTGCTGGCACGTCATCATCGTCTGGTTCATCATCTGGAACATCATCATCGTCTGGTGCGGGATGAGCGTTTTTGTACTCTGAGACTTGGCGGTCTGCTGCGGACTGAGTTAACTGGAGTAACGGCAAGACATCATCAATTGCGTCACTAATACCTTCACTAACTTCTTCGTCAGTAGCATCATCTTTGAGTTGAAGTTTGTTGGCAACATTGGCGGCAACACCCTTTAACTCCTTACGACTGAACCCCAATGCCTTAATGTCTCGATTGGTTTTCAGTGCTTCAAGAACTTTTCTGTAATACTTGTTCATTGCTTGTTGAGTTATATTTAACAAAAAATGGTCTGCGAGCGAAATGCAGGCAGACCAAACGTAGAACTCGGTGTAAGAGCAATGTTACGAAAAGTTCTGTCACGTGCATCTTCACACGCTTTTATGGGTGCAAATATACGAAATATTATTTAAACAACAAATAGTTTTGGCGAAAAAGTGAGAAATTATTTTCATTTCAATAAACAAGGGAGAACTTCACAGCCCTCCCTTGGTAGATAAGATGCAACAAAAATGCACTTAAACGTGCAAAATATCTTCTGTGTTCAAGTTAGATTCTTTTGGTATAATTATAGGTTTGATGTATTTTATCAGCTTAGAATTTATAATTTTCCTCTATCGTGGTAAGAGTAATACTGATCTGACTTGCTACTGATGATAACGTGGTCCATAAAAAACAATCTCATTATTTCACAAGCCTTCTGTATCTTATATGTTATCGCATCGTCGGACTTTGATGGAAAGCAGTTAGAGCTAGGGTGATTGTGAACCAATGCTATTATTACGGCATTGCAGGAGATAGCTTCTTTACACACAATTCTTACGTCTATAGGGGTTTCTGTTATTCCACCTTGCGACAATCGAACCATTTTGATTAACTTGAAGTGGTTATCCATACAGAACAGATAAGATTCTTCTGTTTTTAAATCCTTGACGTATGGTAAAATATAGTTGTAGATGTCGATGGAACTACCCAAATCTGTAAGTTCTTGCGACTTCTCCTTCATAAGTCTTCTGCCAAGTTCGAATGCAGCGAGTATAGCGGTAGCCTTCTTTTCACCTATTCCTTTGATAGATGTAAGCTCCTGCAGTGTTCTCTTGCTTGCCTTTCTGAGGGAATGGCTACCATCAAAGATTTTTCTTATTGGTTCATTACCCTGCAGCATAGGGTCTATACCGATAATTGACGCAATAAGATTCTCGTTACTCAGATTTTCCACCCCATATTCCTTTGCGTATGATGTGATAGAATCGTACTTGATAGTTCTTGCATTATCCTTCATAAGATACCTCCTCTATGTCTTTTGAATAATTGAACACAACATCAAAACTGAAACCCAATTCAGTAATGAGATAGAAATGAATATCCTCCCAGTTCCAACTTGAAGGAATGCCTTTTATCTTTTTAGACTTTTCGGCATCCATTGCTATAATAACGTTCTCTTCCATTGCTCTATCTTATTTTTAAAAGTTCATAACTTTCGTTTCATACACTATGAATCCTATCTGATCGACCACAATCAGTTTCAGATGATTTCCTCCTGGTCCATTTATATCACCATCATTCAATCCGATTTCCTCTAACGTTTCCTTGATGGCAGTTTGGTAATCTCCTATACCTTGAATTAATAAGCATAGGTCTGGTCTCTCATCAAGAAACTGGTGGAAACCATAAAGGCTATACGAGCCTTTTTTGATGAGGGAGAAGAAATCTTTCCATTCATCACCGCCAACCTGCGTGGTTACGGATTTCAGCTCTTCTATTGTTGTGAAGTTGTTTTCCATAAGATTTCATTTAGCGTGATACAATGAAGTCTTTATCTGTAAAAGTCTGATCCTTATATTTTTCGAACAACTCTCGGTCGCTGATGCAATCATTAGCATATGCTAACTCTATGAATGAAAGTTTGTACCCAAACTTATCTTTCAACATTTCGATTTTGAGTTCTTCTTTCTGAAGTTCCGATAATTCATATACTGTCATATTCATTTCCTCCTATTAAACATTTCCATGACTCTCGAATTGTGAAGCAACCTCTTGCAAGATTTCATGTTCCTTCCAATCTGGATATAGAATGCAGGTATCTAGAACAACGTTTCTGAACATATCGCAGTATTCTTGCGAAAACTTCTTTTTCAGTTCGCCATATAAGACTGGAAAGAATACGAAGCTATTAAACAACTCAACCCCCTTGTTAACTCTTTCCTCTACCATTTTATAGGTGAGGTCTTTTAATGATTGCTTATTCATATCTATCTCCATTATTAAACAAAACTAATTTTATATCCACTAGCGATTAATCTTTTCTTAACTTCATTAATCATTCTAATTGGGAATCTTGTAACGTAAGCCAAAGAACTTTTCTTTTGTTGCAGTTCGGTCTTGAAGTTGTTCTCGATGATGTAGGCACTACTTCCTGTAGTGTAGTAGAAACCATCGCATTGCTGTCTTACCAAGTAAACAACATCAATATCATTTCTCTCGTCCTCATCTTCCATTTTACAAATGGTGCTGATGACTTCATCAGATAAAACATAAGTAAAATCGCTATCCAACAATTCAAATTTAATTCCTTTATCAGTTTTCTTAGCCATCCATTTAGCTGTAACCACGCCACCTTTCCATGCTTTTATGAGGGGGAGAACCTTACACTCCCCTACATTTATAATTTGAGTTATATACTCACAAGCACCTTCAAAAGTGTCGAATGCGTGAAGTAATACCGTATATCTATCTGATTCTGTGTAAACGTTCATTGCTCTTATCTCCTATATTTTAAACTAATTCATAGCTTTCAGTATTCTCGTTGTATGCTACAATTCCTTTCTGCTGTAAATTACAAAGTGCAGTGTTGAAGTTGTAGATACTAAACTCTGCATCTGTGGCTTCAATCAAGCATCCTTCTTGGTAGCCGAACTTGACCTTTTTTAAAGCCTTTATAATTCGTTTCTCTAACGCTTCTACTGTGTAAACTTTAACCTTTTTCATTGCTCTTATCTTTAAATTGTTATTAATTTATTTTTGATGGTGCAAAGATAGTCATTTTTTTGCAAATGACCAAACGTTTAAGGCTAAAAATACTTTTTGCTAACTTTGTTTAACTTATTGATAACTAGATATATAGCTAAACTTTGTTTTTCCTCTATATATGACTAATTCCGAAAAATGGTATAAGTATATGGAGATAAAAAATGAACCGCTTAGAAAGGCTTATATTGAAGTGTATAGTCTTTTTCTGAATTACTTTATATTAAATAAAAAATGCACTCTAACCTCACGGTCGGAGTGCACTAAGAGCAATGAAACGTTAAAAGAAACGTTTCGGCTGCAAAGTTACAAAACTTTTCTGTATCTTGCAAATTTATACTATACTATTTAACAATTGCAAATCATTGTCTCTATCGAAGTCGTATGGATAGAAGGTGTTGGCAAGGGCATCCATCTTGTCGGGAGAACGTTTCAGACGCTTCTTGATTTCGTCTTTTGGTTCCATGATGATTGAACCATCTGACTGAAACAGCCAATGCACTTCGCACAATTCTTGATCCAACTCATCGTCAGGTGGGAGTGCTGCAAAGAATCCATTCTTTGGGTTGAGCCAGTCACGTATGCACCAAAACAAATAAGCCCTCATGTTAGCGAAAGAATAACAGCCTGTTACATCGTGCTTATTTCTCACGCCTTCCGAGAACTTGCAAGAGAATGCAGTTAAATACTTTTGCTCTATGAGTCTTGAATAAACTCCAGCACCTTCTCCTATGGTATCAATAAAGGCTTTATTCTTTGAACTCAAACTTAGGTAGTGTGCGACTTGACCTGCGACTGCCATGTGGTCCGCATGACCACCCGAATTATGACACTTGATTTCTGAAACATAGTTTCCTTGTCGTGGAACATAGCAAGACCTATCGCGACCCATACCTGCGACATCGACACCTAAGCGTATTGGCTTATGGGTGATAAAGCCACTATCTTTAAGTTCCTTCCATCTTCTATGGGCAATCTCGCACCATTCGTATGGAATGAGGGTATCTTCTGACACCTTCGGAAACATACCGAGAACCTTAACACGAAAAAGGTCATTTGGAGTGTAATATCCACCTTCCCACACAAAATCACCACGACCTTCATCAAACTCAGACTTTCTGATCTTCTGTGCCCATGCTGAGACCTTGTCGGCTACCCATTCATAGTCAACTTGACCTGGGATAATGTTTTTCTTGCTTACTACGTTCTCTGCGTTTAGGGATGATAATCTAAACTTCTTGAATCGGGGAGACTTCATGGAGTTGGCTGCATACCCTGTTGTAACGTTTGGGTTGAATACCAATAGCAATCGAGAGTTACCTTGCAGGTTACCCTCGATTGCATTGTAGATGGTGTCCGAGATACCGGATGCTTCTGTTACGATGAACATGGTGTTTACAGCATGGAATCCCGACCAAGCCTCTGTGTTGTCGGCAGAAGACTTGAAACCTGTCAGATACCATTCCTCATAATCAGTTCTGATACCATCTGACAGTAAACGACCAGGCAGAAAGCCAGCCTTCTTATATAGACGTGCCACTTCTGGTATCATGATGTTTGTTACCTGTCTTCCTGTCGGTGCTGTAAGGGCAATCTTGGTGTTCTTTTCCAAACTACCATCCTTGCCGAAGCGAGGAGTGAGGTATAGAAAACATAAAGCGGCTACGGCAGCGATGAAGTCCTTACCCCTTGCAGTTCCACTGGCTACCGTTGTCATTTTGTTCTTCTGAACAGAACGCAATATAGCCTTTTGCTCTTCGTCAAGGCGAGCCTTCAAGACTTCCTTGGCGAAGAGACACCAATCATTGCGCCATGCAATCATTTTTTTTATTGCTTTCTGTTCTGACATATTTTTAATTCAACAATATTCGTATTTTCTTATTTCCTTTGAGTATGGCTGCCGCTGCTCTGTGGTGACCGTCAATTATATAAATGTTCCCATTACGCTGTACTCCATAAGGGACTTCATTTGAATCAAAATTAATAGATGCAATCGCCTTTAGATTATTCGCTCCTATGTATTCTTGTGTTGGGTGTATCTTATCGACCGACACATATTCGTACTTTCCTGTTGGTTTGCTAAATGACGATACAGTTTCTACACTTGCCCTAACTTTTTCTGATTCCTCTTTTTGATATTTCTGCTTGAATACATCATTTACTTTGACAGCCATAGTACTCGTATTACCGAAAAGAGGGAAAGAAATTGCGTCTACCTTTTTGTCTATTTTTCCACCCACATCAATCTTTCTGCTCTTTGCACTATTGGAACTATTTGTTCCAATAGTGCCATTACTTCGTTTACCCATAAACAAACACTTTATTCGATTATTCTCATTTTAACCTTTCTCTCATGATTGAGCTTTGCGGCTACGAAACGATGATTTCCATCAACAATCATTATTCTTTCACTATTACCATCAGTGTATCTTAAAGCCTTGATACCGTCATAATTCCTTGATGACATGTATTTTGCAACATCTTGTTTATTCAAGAAATCTTGTGGCGTGTTAATGCTTGAATTTATGTCAACATATACATCTTCCCCAAGTTCTTTAAATGTTTTATCAATATCACCAACTTCTTGACTGAGGCTGTATTTCTTTCCATAGACCCTATGAAAAGAACCAATAACGGCTTCTTCGACTCCATAGGGTGTCTTTGAAATGAATTGATTTATGTTCCAATTAGGAAATCTTCTATCAAGCTCGCTCACCCCACCACTTGCCTTACGGCTCTTGCTTGCTGAAGAACTGTTTGTCCCTCTCGTTCCACTACTTCTTTTTCCCATAATCAAACATTTTAATGATAAACTATAATAATCTATTTTAAGAGATTCGGAAAATCCTGCATGTTATCAAGCATATCTTCTACAGAGAAGTTTTTTACTTGAGTATCATACAAGGTCTTTTTCAGCTCTTGGTATTTTGCTTTTGCATCAACATCAAGCATACCAATAGTATCTTTCATCTTTTCAAAAGCTTTCAACTTATTCTTGATGATGATGATTGGTGTTACATAGACGGCATTATTTTCCTTACACCACTGTTCAATTACATTACCGCCACCATAAACGATAAATCTGAATCTGTTGCCATTTGCTACGAACTTGGCAATCTCGTATTCAAATTGCAGTTCATTTAGTCGGTCTGTGCAACCTCTTGTGGCGAATGATGAGTAACCTTTAGGGATGCCCATCAAATTCAGCTTATAGAACTTAGGAGCCACATTTAAGTCAACGAATACACCTATCCCTTTTTCCTGCATAGCTCTCGCAAGAAAGCGTTTCTTGTAGATAGCCTGCATACCAAAAGCTATTGGAGTATCATTTGATAAGCTGAAGTTTGGCTCAATAATGCTGCCAGGGTTGTACTTCAAAATCTTCTCTGGCTTCTCATAGATTGACCGGAATCTATAATCATCAGTATAGAAGTGGAGTGTTCCCCTGCCATTCATATTCGTTGTTCTTGCCTGCTCACCAAAGCAATAGAATGGAATTTCTATGTACTGAGGTTGCACATCAGACAACAAACATGGTATCTCCAATGGATTGTCCGTCGGAAATAAGCAGTCTGGTATATACAATTCTCCGTTGTCCATAATTACCCTTCTTCATCATCGGGAAGTTCCTTCATTAACTTCTCGAATGGATTTTCAACTAATCTGTTATCTACTTGCTCGACATAACCACGCTTCTTGCCCTTGGTTTTCAGAAGGAAGATGATTGCAGTTAGATTACCTTCGTTCACCTTTTCAACCAACTTGCTTTCTGTAAAGTCAAGAATGCCTTCATCTATATCATCCAACATCTTGGCTAACTTCTCATCCTCTTTTCGCCAGTTATATAAGGCTTGGCGTGTAATGCCCAAAGCTACTGCCGTAGCAGCCATATTGCCGCCCTTCTTTTCGTAAGCAGCGGCAATCTTTTTTAATTCTGTTCTTCTTACCTTTGTCATAATCAACCTTTCTAACTTGCAGATGCTATGACTGCTTTCAAAGCATCTATGTACGACATATTCTTGCACAACAAAAGTGATTTCGAAAGATGGTCTAATGGTCCAAGTCCAGGAAGCAGATTGATATCTATAGGATAATATCTACCATCTATTCCCTTGCGAAAATCAATTCTTGCGTGAGATTTCAATCCTAAGTAAAGGAATATAGTTCCTGCCAAATTCATTAACCTGTCATCATTCATTGCAGAACAGCATTCTTTAAAACCAACTTTGCAATCTCGTGTTTGGATGCCATTGGTTTCATCGCAATCAATAGAAATCGAACACAGAAGTAAATATTTATGGTTATTAATGCAGGTTACCGTGCAATCAGATCCAGCAATATACTCCTCAACAATACTTTCCATTCCAAACTCTTCTTTAAGGTATTTCACCTGTTCCATTACCTCTTTTGGGGTACGACAGATGCTTTTCTCCGATATACCAAAACTATCACTTCCATATCTAGGTTTAACAAAATATGTCTTACCTTCTTGTAATGATGATAAATGATATTGTTTCGGTGCTCTAATACCGCAACTACAAAGGAAACGGAAGACCTTTTCCTTATCCTTTACCAATTCGTATTTAGAGAAATCCTCTGCTGTTGTTTTTACACCTTTTGCTCGGATAGTCTTGATGAGAGATTCGCTTGCGGTTCTAAGTAATGCCACATCTTCCTTTTGTAAGAAGTCTAGCTTATCGTTTTCATCTACAACAGCTAGTTTGACATTATCTTTTCCTAAGGCTTCTCTATAATATTTGAAGACGGAAGAAATTCCATAGTTCTCCATCTCTTCTTTACTTGTTATGCTCCAAATCATTTTCTTTTTCTCCTTCCTTTATTTCGATTAAACGTTCACTCGCTAGCTCTAGCAACTTGGCAAATGTGATGCTTGGAGATTTAATGCCAAACTCCTTACCTATGTCCTGTTGAATCTTAAGCAGGGTCTTCTCGTTATCTTCTTCGGAAGCTAGAACGAGAGCATCACTTTTGCGTGCTTGCTCACGAATGTCTCCATACAATGTGTCCAGACTAGCAAATGAACTAGGGTAGAGGATGATGGTGAATACGAAATTCTCCTGCATGGCATATACATCTATACCCTCAGTGCTTATTGGCTTAATCTCATCTATGTTCACATGGGCAAACTTCTTGAAGTCTATAGACTGAATTGATGCAAACAACTTCTTCAAAATGATAACATTAGCTTCACCATGAAGGGAGTTGTGAGACAATTCAATAGCAATAGCTTCATCATTTGTAATCTCGCTCTCTTTTACATATAAGATGCCTAGCATTTTATAGTGCAGTTTCTTGCATGCCCTCAAACGATGATTACCGCTGATCATGATGTATCTACCATTATCCTTCTTGATACAGGTAGGCACACTACTCAATCCAGACTTAGCAATGTTGTCTGTTAGTTGGGCGAAGTCTTCACCCGACATTTCATTTGCATTGATTTCTACCTCATCTATGAGGTTTATATCAACTTTTGCGTATTTCCATCTATCTTCATTTTCCATTCTTCAACGATTTTTGATATTTCTCAATGATTTCCTTATTCGTAGGGTATATGCCAAGTATTCCTTCGTAAGCAAGATAAGATGATGTGCAGTGTTCCTTCACTTTCTTATACACGCCACGATATTTCATGCTCACAGGCTTATGGGTATAAGCGCAGGAGATAACCTTCTCGCAAAGCTTGTGCATTCTTCTGCTCAAATATCTTTGAACTCCTACAGATTGAATGCAATATAATATGAGTTTACTCAATCGAGGGATAGCATTATTCGTACAGAAGTCTGTCAACTGAAACAAATCATACCCCTTGTACTGAGGTAACGTAAAGCCAAATCCGCCTAGAGTATATTTATCGTATTTTACCGCAAAAGCATACGTACATACGATACATTGGTCCACCTTCTTGATATACTTCTTTTGCAAGCAATGAAGTAAAGGTGGGGTTACTCGTTCAATCTTTAGCTTATTTGCATCTGTAATCTCCAAATCATCTGGAGGAACAATCTCATTGCATTCGATTCTGTATGAAGAATACGAGGTGCTTGCATTATTTTGTGCAGTTGGCTTATTGCAATAGAGGAACCTTCCTGCAGACCGTCTTTCCCCACTTGAATTATTCCACATAGCTATCTTATGCAGGTTTCTCAGATAAGGGCTGTTGCTGAAATAGTAGAAATAACTATCACTCGGAATACTTTCCACAAGATTATAGTAGTCGTTCCTTGCAACAGAAAAATCTGATTTCAAGTCACTATTCTCAGAAATGAGTTTGAATGCTCTCTTCTGCTTCTTCTCTATTCTTCCGTAATTAAAGAAGATTACCTTCTTATTCTTGATGGCTTCTTCTAGTGTTCCGACATGGAAATCACATGTAGTGAGCAATCTCATCAATCGCTCATTTGCCTCCTCGGTTTTCTCGATAGATTCCCTTGCCTTAATTTTCAACGCTTCGAAGATGGCACTATTTCTTGCCGATTCACTCATGAAATACTTTTGCAGTTTCACCGCATAAAGAGCCAAAGCAAGCTGTCTTGATGGTGTAGGATTGTTATAGTCCTCCAACCATGCAAGCTTATCCTTATATGTTAGTGATGTTTTACCATTTGCCAACATATAGAGCAGATAGCAGTAGGCATCTTGGCAATATATAGATACTTCCACCTTATCAAGGAAGAATAACTCATAGTAATACATAAAGCCATTTACTATGCAGATTTCCTTGTGTCCGTTAGCTTTTACAGCATCATATAGAGCTGAAACCATTTCAGAATTGTATGGCAAAGGCATAGTCATAAAAGCTTCTATTGCGCTATATGGATTCCCTTGATATAGGAGTGGGCATAACTCTTCTGGTGTATCATATTTAAGCCCCGTAACCTCACAAAATTGCTCGTAAGATGTTATAGATTGATAATCTTCCAATTCGTGGCTTATGGCGTAATAGAATATGCGATATGCGGAATACACGCAATTCATGGCACGATAGAAATCATCAGTTGCATGAAACGTTCTAAATTCTATCGTCTTCGTCTTGAAGTATGCAGAAATATTCACTGCATGGCGTATGAAACCTTTCTTAGACTGATTTGTGAAGAGGGTTTGTAATTCATCAAACATCTGAGCATTTTTTACTCCTTCGAAATATTTTTCTGTAGGAATAGGTTTGGCATTGAATATGTGTTCATCCCAATCTGAGATTTTCGCATATCTCTTAAAATATGGATAGCAGACATAAAAGAATAGATATACTTTCTTTAGCTGATCGACTGACAAATCGCCTACATATATATGGACATGAGTATCTATACTCCACTTAATCTTGCCACCTGCAGCAACCATCGATTCGTATACAGAACGGAGGTCATGCAGCTCTTTTAGGCAGTAAAGATGTAGTGGAGGGGTATTCACCTCTCCACCAAACTGCTTATTGCTTGAACAATCGGTATTATCAATGCTCTCTTCCTTGCTCCAGGAGTAACCTTCGGGCAAAGTTACCTTCGCCCTTTCAAGATTGCACATTTCGATTTCAATACCAAATGTTCTGTTTTTTATATCGCTATCTACATTCATGAAGCATATCTATTTCGTTAATAATTCCTAGTCTCTGAATAGTTCTTCCTGTTTTACGGAAGTCTATTCCTAAAGCTACACTTGCAAGCGTAATGAGGGATGATGTAACAGGTAACTCTAAGCCTATATGATGGGCAATACTTTCCATCAGCACCAATCCCTCTGAAACATCTTCTGTGATGTAACGTGAGTGAACAGATGTTGGGCTGATGGCTCTATCATTAGATTCTGAGTAACGATGCAAACTCTCTATTGGGTCTGACATATTGAAACCTCCTGCTTCAAATACGCTTGTTTTGAAAAAGCCCAAGTTTTTTAAGACTTTCATCTTTTCTTCGTCAAGTCTCATCAATAGATTGATAGTGGAGTCATTTCCTCTTGCGTATGCTTCACGATACATACAGAAATTTCCCTTTGAATATTCTATTCTCGGAATACTCATAATTGAACCTACCGTATGCAACACCATATTTGGATTGAGTAATGCAGATTCAAGCACGCAATATTTTGCTATAAAACCTTTGCTGATTCTTTGCAGTTTCTCCATGCAGGTATCATGATTAGAAAAGCATGCTACAGGAATAACTTCATGCCTATAACCAACACGAAAAACAACTTCGTTTGGTTTATCATTCAACTCTACTCGTCCTTCCAAATATGGACCTGTTGCTTCAACTAACATTGGTAGTTTTCTGCAATGTTTCTCAAAATAGAAAGAGGATGCGTAACTAGAGATACAGACAACAATCTGATCATTGTGAAGGTATTGATGTATACGTTCTACTAGACCCTCGTAGAAGTTACTCTGAATAGTACAAAATATAACTTCTGCTTCTGCAACCTTACTGAGGTCTTTAGAAACCTCTTTGATTGCAGTTTCTATATAAGTTGATTTCTCTTTAAGAAAAACCCTTTTGCCGTTCTTGATAAGTCTATCAAAGGTATCTGATTTGTATGAAGATGTCTTTAGGAGTGTAACTTCATGACCTTTAATAGAGAAGTCTGCGGCAAAAGCTACTCCCACGTTGCCCGTTCCTATAACTGCTATTTTCATGCTCTTTTATTTTAAATCTACAAAAATAGAGCGGCTAGAGGGACTCGAACCTTCGACCTTCACATTGGGAATGTGACGCTCTGACCGACTGAGCTATACCCGCAAAAGAGCGGAGAGTTGGAGCCGCACCAACGACCTCAGTGATGGTATCACTGCGCTCTGCTAACTGAGCTATCTCCGCTTATAATAACAATATTCTATACACGCAAAAATGCTCGTCTTTCCGAGCCGTCAACCCTAGTGGGTATTCCGATGGAAGGAGGGATGCCTAAAACAAGCTTTGCTCCGAATAAACAGGATTCTTGGAAATTCCAAATTCCTCGACCTGTACTCCCAACTTTTCATTCAGCCATTTTGCCACTAGGTGGCGATGGCAAAACTCATCTGGCTTTTCGAAGCAACATAGAGCTACATCTTTTCCATTTGCCATTTTCTCTATTGCTGAGAGAAATGCTTTTGGGTCCCGATGAGCCAATATCTCAGAATTGAAACGTTGTACGTAATCTTCTTCCGATTTTGAGTTGTGAAGAATGTCCCATGATGGTGACACGTACTTGTTTGACAATCCTGTAAACCATTTCGGAGGGTAGAGGGCAATACCGATCATCATGATACCAGCTTTTGCTAACTTAGCTCCGTTTGAGAAGTATGATGTATAAATCTTCATTTCTTTTGTAACTTTTTGCAAAGATAGATAAAATTATTTAATCAACAAATAGTTTCTTGAAAAAAGTGAGAAATTATTTTCAAGCGTACATTTTCTTAAGAAACTTCTTTAGATATTCGTTATCAATATCCTTTAGTGGAGTAGGGGAGAATGAGGTATCTCGCTCTACTGTTAAGCCTAACTTTGTTGTTAGCCCCTGCAACTCGGTTAAGCTTGTGTAGCCGTACTCGCCTTCACCACTTCCATTGATAGTGATTCCGTAGGCGATATTGTTCTCTAGGTCTGCTTCTAATATGAACCAAGACCATGCACCAACACAAAGGAAGAACTTTGCTTGACAGATGGCTTCTTCCTTTTTGCCATCCTGTGAGTAGAGAGGATATTTTTCCAGTCTCTTCTTAATTTCTTTCGTAATCAGTTTCATTGCTCTTATATTTTAGTCTAAATAACAATTCTTTCTTATCTTCGCCTCAATTTCATCCATTGTATAGATTTTATTGTCTGTAGAAATAACAAATGTACCATCTTCTTGTGGAAGAAATGAGTACAGGTAATTACAATAGTATTTAACAGAAAGCATTGGATATTTGTCAATATAAGTAAATCTTATCTCGATAGTGAGGTTGCCATCTGTCTCTTTTATCAATGCTGTGAGTTTTTGCAAAAGTTCATAGCATTTATTATAAGCTTTTTCGTAATCTTCAAATCGTTTCATTGCTCTTATCTTTTAATTGTTATTATTTATTTTTGATAGTGCAAAGGTAATCATTTTTTTGCAAATGACCAAACGTTTTGAGCATAAAGTACTTTTTGCTAACTTAGTTTAACTTATTGATACTTAGATACTTATCGTATAGTATACTTGCTGCATCTGCTATCATCTGACCAGCATCAATTCCTAATGATTGATAGAAAGCGCCATGTCCGCAAAGTGTTTCGTATGCAATTCGCATGATTCTACGTTCATCCCTTGTGAAATCATACTTAAAAGTAGAAAAGATGGAGAGTGCTCCTTTCAAATCTCCATCTTTTAGCTTTTGCACAGCTTGTGCAGTTTTACTTATCTTCATAAGGCTCAACCTTTCTTGTTGTGAAATCGTCTGCTGTCAAGATGATTTCTGATCCATTAACCATTTCTTCGACTTTATCGCATGCGTCACTGCCATTGATGGCATCAACCTCCACTACCTTTTGCAGGTATTCGGTAACTTGCACTTTAACCTTGTGAATGGCAGCTTTTTCTAGTTCCTCTATTTGAAGATTGAACACTTCTAGGAGTTCTTTGATTTCCTTTTCGATTTCCTCGAAATCAATGATGATGTCCTTCAATCGTTTGGGTGCTCCGTTTATTCCATGACCTTCTTTGTCACACCAGTTTAAAGCTTCACCATCTGGATCGAAGTTCTCATAGTAGTTGGAGAGATGCGCCAAAAAACCATTCGGGTCATTGTTTGGCATTTCGATTGACATATTGAAATCTTTACCTGCAGGAGAATAACGCTGAAAGAAGATGTAGGCAAGGTCATTGCCATTATCTGTAGTATCTACTGTCCAACCCTTGTTTTGTCCTATACTGATAATCAAATCTAATAACTTCTGTTCCATTGTTCTAACTTTTAAATGTCGTTATAATGAAGACCTTCACCCTCCACTAATACATGGTCTTCGTTTTCTACTAATTCTGAGAGGGATAACCAGCATCCACGATAAAGAGCCTTCTTCAGCTCTTGATAACGTTTTTCTGCAACTTCCTTATCGGTGATGAGGGATTTTTTAAGTTGGTCCTCTGTGTAGAGATACCATATCAATTTGTATATCTTCATAATACTTATGTTTATTGTATGTGGGTAATCAGAAGAAAGCCATACTTTCTATTTAATGCAATATCGTATTCAATTAAATGGTCCTTGAAATAATCAAAGCAAATATGTTGCAAGCTTTCAAGTATACTTATTGTTGAAGACAGAGAATTGCTGTTTGAGCTCTCAAAACTTACTTGTTCGTTACCTTCCATCCATTCAACCTTAAAGCTATGATTACGAAAAAAAAGACATTCAACCCTTCCATTGAAGTCTATTGATGCAGGCTTATCGCTTTCATTTTTAGCGATCAAGGAAACCATCTTTACTAAGTCTATCATATCTCAATCCTTTCTTTGAAATCTATAATTTGGGCATTCCCTTTTATTAGCTATCACAAGCAGGACAGGGAATAACAGACCATGCTTGCAACCATTACCATATTCGTCGGCTGCTTCGCAAGTTTCACAGCCATAATAGGTGTTGATGTTGAATGCGCTTATAACTAAATCTCCATTTCCACTTCAATTCCCTTCTTTGGATTCTTGGTAGCTCTGTCTAGGCTAACCTTTCCATTGAACACACCCTTGACGATAGCATAGAACTCGGTGGTCTTCTCGCCATCTTTTTGTGCAGTTGGTATTTTGCCAACCCTTTCACAGACTATTCCGTTTTTAGTAAGGATGGTGTTTGTGACCATTTCTCCGTAGTAAGACTGCTCTGTGCGCTGTTGAATGACTTTACCGACTACCTTGACTTGCATACCTTTCTTGATGGCATCAATACCACCTTTCAAGCTATCCTCGTAGTTCTTCACCAGGAAGAAAGCATAAACGAACTGCTCCAAGAATGTGTAGTAGTCATTTGCTACTTTCTGCATTTCAACCTCGAATTGTGATTTAGGCTCTTTAGATAGCGCAAAATCGCAGACCTTTGTAATGTATGAGGTGTCAACCGTAAACTTCTTAGAATCTCTTATTTCCTCTAATTTGGCGATTGTTTCTGATGGGTAATAGCGACCATTTGCGTAATAGCCTTTCTTGTAAACGGGGCACTCGTCATACTGAGCCTTGCACATGGCGATCATGTCATTCTTCAAGATGGCATCCGTATATCTACTATCCTTAGGACCACCCCAAATTGGGATAAGGTCTCCATAGTCATCATCGGTGGCATATCTGATGGTGTGGTCGTATGTCTCATAAAGTTTGCGTGTAAAGTCTGAGAGGAAGTCAATGTACTTCAATCCGAACTTTTTTATGCACTCGCAACCTACTTGCAGTTCATCGCCAGTTTGTGTATTCTCGATAACGTATGCGTTGTTACACCAATGTCCACATAGGTCGCATTTGCCGTAATCAGCTCCATGCTCCTTAATCTTGAATACCAACTCCTTGGTTGTATCAGCAGGAGTAAAGGCTCCATTCTTATATGTGGCCAGCAATCTCCAATTACTTTCGTCTGGCATATTGATGGTGAGGTCACAGATGTCATGCCAATACTTACCAATGATGGTTTGACAATCTTCTACTACCGCATGACGGAATAACTTTTTTCGTGGGTTACTAATGGAGTAGTCGAAACCTTCTACATTGCGCTTTGTCTTCTCAGCGAACTTCTTGAATGCGTCAACTGACTCTGATGGAATAAACGTTTTAATCGTATTCATTGCTCTTATCATATAGAGGTAGGGTGGTTAGCCCTACCGTTACCTTCTTATGCGACTTTCAAATATTTGCGTAAATCAACCAATACTGATGCTACGCTTACAAAGTATGGAATGCCATTTCTTTCTTGCTGCATGTGGATTCCGATGCTTTCTAGTACAGCTTTTTCACTTTTGCTGTAGAAGTTATCGGCTAGCATACCAAACTCGTTTTTGCCGTATGGCTTGTTCAATATGTTGAATAGCTGTTCCTTCTTCATTTGCTCCTTCAACTTGGTTGCTCGCTCTTCTCTAGCTCTTGCAACTCTTTTGAAGTTCATCTTCTCCCAAAGAATACAGAAAGCATCCTTATCTAGGTCACTTGCCATATATACATTCTCGATGGAAGCGTATTCGGTAGCATTGACCGACATTCCTACTCGCTGCTCAAATTCTTGCTGTGTCATGATTACTTGTATAAATATGGAGATGTTTCTCTTCTACATTACTCGAACGATATAAGGAAAATTGTAACCTCTTCTTCCATGAGTAAACCCATTATTTTTATTAAATCGGCAATCGCCAACAATAATGAGAGTCTTGGTTACTTTGCTGACCGTTTCTACACGTTCTTCAAATACATAGTGAACAATAATCTTGTCTCCAACCTTAATATTTTCTAATTGTTTCATTGCTCTTATCTCCTATTCTTTTAATTGTTATTATTTATTTTTGATAGTGCAAAGATAGTCATTTTTTGTGAATTGACCAAATAATAACCGCTTTATTTTCAAGTACTTACAATAGTTTAACCTTTAAACTTCTTTATAGTCTGTTTGCTAACTTTTGCTAACTTTTTAATCGGACGTATTGTAGTTTGGGAAACTTTTACTATCTTTGCAGCATGAATATACAAGAATATCTAGAACAATGTTCTGTTAAGTCCGTGGACGAACTTACAGACGAACAGGTAGTGAACTATTACAAGTGACCAGATATTTATATCGGTCAAAAATGTGCTGTTCTAAGTGCTATTAGAGATTGCAGTTACAAAGGCGTAAGCAAGAATCTGATCATGGCATCTGTACGAAAAGCTTTGAAGACAGGTCAAGATTTCAAACTTTATTACGTAGATAACGAATCGGCTAATGGACTTCTAAATAACAAAACAGGATGGGTAGTAGAACCTTAATTCTACTACCTATCTTTTTGTTTGTAATGGTACTAATCCGCGTCCTCAACGGACAGGTGCCAATACTTTCTGTTATCCTTCAAGAAGTATGGAAGTGTTTTAGCTTGCCCGATTCGGCTGCGGTTATTGCGTACCCAGTCATTAAAATTCTTTGGGGTGCGAGAAATCATAGCTGACTTCTGAATGGAAGGAGAACCATAGTACTCTTCATCACTCATCACAATAGGTACAACATAACACATGCAGTTAGGATGCCAACCTAGAAAGATAAAGTCTTTTGGGTATATTCCCAACAAATCATCACAGATGTCGGGTGCAGGGTGGCGTTTACTCAACTTAATCTCATAGCCCAAGATGAAGTCAAATTGTTGCCAACGTGTCTGCTCTGCCTTTCGGTAAGCCATGTTTATCTCGGTTCTTGCCAAACGTATAGAAGCGTATTGGCAATTCGCGCATGTAGCGGCTTTTCCGAACTTTTCTGTATAATCTGCCTTTAATGAAGGGTAGTCTATCAGATACTTACTGATTCGCTTGCTGAGAACAACCGCAGACTGCCCTCTTTCTATTGCAGTTGATATGGTATGCTCCAGCTCCTTTTTCAAGGCTTGTGACTGATACCATACTTTCTGCGAAACAGACAACCCCTTATCAACCCTATTCTGAAAAGCCTTCAAAGCATCTGAATTAGGTTGGAAATACCTGTTGTACTTATCTCCGCCCTTCTCAAAATCATAAGCACGAAGTACCTTTCTTGCTAGTAGGTCCTGCATGATGTTACTTTCTTTCCACTCATTTGTGGTACCTGCATAGATGAGGTTATTCATCTGTGCAGCATAACTGGTCATGATGCCATTGATGGTTTGTTTCAGTTCTGGATAGTCCCCAAACAAAAACTCCGCAGAACCATCATAACCGACAACATCTATAGCAATAGCAACTTGTCTAGCGATTCTATCATAAATACTCTGAACTTGTGCCACGTAGTTAACTAAGCGTCTGTTCAGAGCATCGTATGCTTTCTTTTGATTGGGGATATTTGGTCTCATTTATTTCGGCTTATAATGTTCGTTTACACATTCCCTTTGATAGAGGATAGCAAACTCCTCATAAGGGCAAGTGCCCAACGTTGGCTCTCCCGTAACACTAAGATTACGTGGGTTGGAAACGTGGGCACATAATTTGCAGAACTGAGGTTCTTTTGGAATAGGCTTAACCTTCTTCTTTGGAGACATAGCAATTAACCTTTACCTCTACAATCGTATTGCCATCCTTCTGATATACTCTCTGCTTCATGATCTTGGATTCGATAGTATTGAGTACATCTTTCTTTGCCTTTGCGAGAGTTTCCTTTGTTATCTCACGCAAAGCTTCTCTCATGGACTTGACATGATGGTCTCGCTTGTAGTGGCGAATGTAATTCTTGTCGATACTATAAGCCTTGGCACATACCTTTGGCTCTAGGATTTCTTTCTGTTCAAAGACAGTTACACTGATAGGGTAGAGTCTTCTAGCTAACTTGAATAGCCAAATTGCGATTTTCTTCTTCATAATTTGTGCAGTTTATTGCATTTATATTGTTTGTTCACCCATAGCAAAAGCAGACTGCTGTACTGCTGCCGCATTAAGTTCATCCTGTCGAATATCCTTCATTGTCTGCTGAGGGTCTTGCGACTGCCCAAGCTTAACGATGGATTCAAGCTGACTTTCTACCGGCTTACCACCATTAGCCTTTTGTCTGATGGTGATGTCGTAGCTCTCATCCTTTGGTATGTAAGGAGTGATGATGTGGTCGCAGGTGACGTTATCTATCTCCTTTTCCCATTTTGGATTCATGACCTTCAAGAATGCCTTGATTACATTGAACTCTCTTTCAAAGAACTCCTTGAAAGCGCCCGATTCCATGCGAACTTTCAGATGTGCATCTGTGAGCAACGTCTGTCTTGCATCGTAGCCGATATTACCAAGAGATTTCATATTCTCAAAGCTAATATCTGGCATTTGAGAAAGCATCCAGTACAATCCGAGGAGGGTTTTATTCTGACCGCTAACCGCTTCTTGCGACTGGTTCCATGATACGTATGAAATATCGCCATCATTCTCGACTCTCCATATACGCAAACTTTCTCCCTTTTTCTCCTTTCCGACTATGCCACCCTTGACTTTTGCGATTGGTGCAGCGTTATATGCAATCACGTTGCTATTGCGACTGATATTATACTCAAATTCACTTCGGATATTATCAAGCCCCTCGTAGATGGCGTGAGGTCGAGACATGTATGCTCCAGGAATCTTATGGATGATGATTTCCTCACCACTCTCAATGTTCCCATCCTCATCAACTTGTGCAGTTACTTCCTCCCACATTTCACCAAGGTTACTTTTCTTCCAAATGAAATGATAGTTTTCTGTAAAGGTTTCGAAGAATGTTACCGTCTCTTTATCGGAAACGGTCTTATCATACTCAAACGACATAGCTTGCATATCATCATACTCATCAATGATAGGGTACAATCTTACTCCATCCATAGGGGAGAAGGTTTTGCACTTCAACTTGTAGTTTGATTCAAAACCATATAGAGAGTTATGCTTCTTAACAGAATACCAGATGGTGAAGATTTCACAGCTTGCGAAATAGGCTAGTCCACGTTTGTAGTTCATGTTGTCAATATGAGCACAATCGTAGATTTTTTCTAATGCCTTTTGGATTTCCCTCTGAATATCATTTTCTGGAGTGTTGTACTTTCTCTTAACTGGTATAGAGAATGTAAATTCTGTTATTCTGTTTGTGAGCAGCTTTTCAAGGGCAACCGCGATACGGGAAGATTTTTCTCCATTGTCTTTATCACGAAGGCTTATGGTATCTGTCATTACCTTATGGCTTGCTGGCTCATATAAACTCAAAAGATAGCTCCACAAAGGGACCATTACAGTCCTTCTGCGTAGCTCTTCTATCTTTTGGCTGATAGTATCAGTTTTCTTGAGTATTTCTTCGATGTTCATATCTTTAGTACTTTTGGTGCAAAGATACTAAAAATATTTAATCAACAAATAAATTTAACCGAGAAATTGCATATTTATTTTCGCTTATAGAGCTTTTTATGTTTTTTATGATAATGAATAAAGGCGATACAAGCAAATCCGCTTATACCGCCTTAGATAGAGCAATAAAATATCTTATGCATGCATTAGTAATTGCGCCTTTTCTTTGTTCACGATTTCTAATACCATTTTAGCTGCCTTGTTTACGTCTGTCAAAACAGAAACGATGAACTTTGGTTGCTTTTTAAGCTTGCTGATCCAACCATCTAGGTAAGCAGCGTTATTATCTAAAATGCGACTGCTAAAGCCTAGGACGTTTCCGATAAGAGCTGCTCCAAGCTCCGCAACCAACTCTTCTCTTGCATAGTCCTTTTCTCCTTTCTCATTCTCAAACCCTCTATTCAATCTAGACTTGTGACCTGTTGAGTGAACCATTTCATGTAGAAGGGTTGAGTAGTACTCCTGTCCGTCCTCGAATATCTCCTGCTCTGTATTGCACTTCTTGAACTGACTTTTAAGAGGTGTTGTAATATCATCTACCCCAACTCTGTAAAAAGCTCCACTTGAATACTTGTCGTAGCGGATAGGGCAGAGCCACTTCTGATAAAGAAGCATATCATCAATTTTTTCGTTGACGTACATACCAGCCGTGTCTGTCGGCAACTCATTCTTATCTTTGAGACTGAACTTCTCCTTCAACTTCTGCATCGTCTTAGGTGCTATCTCTTCGAGGTTGGTTTGACTGAGGTTGAACACATTGTAGCTCTTCAAGAAAGGCTGTACTTTGCAGTCTAGTTGGGCTGATCGAGTCATTCCGTTGTAGCTGTCTTCTGTTATTTTGTTTCCATTCTTGTCTTTGTACTGGATGGACCAAAACAGAACAGGGAAGCTTTTCTCTCCTTTGTTCACACTAGCTCCTAATGCCTTTATCTGATTGAAGGTAGCAAAGATAGGATATTTGAATCTTTCTTCGTCCATCATGCAGAGGAACAGGAAGAATGAGTTCATTCCATTATATTCACGCCCTCCAAGGTTCACAGGGTTCCCACCATAAGATGTAGTAAACCAACCCATCTTCCAATCTCCTGCCTTCATCTTTTGCATTCGTGAAATCATCATTTCAGCGAAATGCTCTAAAACGTTGTCTGTCTTCATTGCTCTTACTTTTTATATGCAGTTATTATAACTTCTTACCATACATTCTTGCTACCTCATCGTAGATATATGCTCCGCTTGTATGAGGACTGCCAAACAATCCAAGAATACGGTTATCTACAGTGATGCTGTTTGTCTTGACGACAACTCCGTTTTTGATGTGGTCGCAATAAACTTCATTGCCGATATGGTAAAGCTCCATCTTGCGATTATAGCAATCTGTTCCAATATACTCCTTACTCATGGCGACCTCCTTTCTTTTGAAGTTGAACCCATGCGTGATACATTTTATTGAAGTTATCTAACTTCTGAAGGATTTCATCCTTGCTTAAAAAATGGTTTATCATGTCTGAATAAAAAATACCAGAATTATTATCCAACAAAGTGATGTCGATGAATCTTTGGTTAATACTTACTGATATGGTATTGTTATGTATTCTGTTAACCTTTATCAGTACAGCTTTAACAGCTTTCTTAAAGTGAATGTTTGTTCTGTCTAACATTTCATTGCTCTTATTGTGACTAGTTGGTTGGACCAGTCGTTACCTTTTTATTTACTTAATATCTAAGAATTTAGAAACCTTACTAACAATCCCCTTTGCTGTTGAACATGTTGAAGCGGTTTCAACTGCCACACTCTTGCCATCCTCCCAATAGGTAATCTGGATTCTCAACTTGTTACCATGGAAGTAGTTAGTTACATGCGCTCTAAGATTGCCATTACGAATGTCACCTTCGAAATAGTTATAAGCTCCATCAAAATCACTTGTAACTGCTGCTACAACCTCAGCTTTGTTTGATACGTTTATTGTCTGTTTCATTGCTCTTATCTTTTAAATTGTTATTTTATTTTTGATAGTGCAAAGGTAGTCATTTTTTAGCTTTTGACCAAATTTTAACCGCATTATTTTTCTTGCTTAACTTTATATAACTTATTGATTACTAGTGTGTTAAATAAAGCCTATTTTCCTCTATGTAGGGATTTTTCTGAAAAATGATATAAGGATATGGGGAAGAAAATAGAACAGCTTAGAAAGGCTTATGTGAGTTTTTTGCCATTTCTTTAACTTAACTAATGTTACCGAAAATTACAGGAAGCTAATTTGACAAGAAAAGCGCAAAAACAGCTTTTAACATGGTGTTACGGAGTGTTAATTAGGTGGTTTATCACCTTTTTTTGTTAGCAATTTCCTTAATTCTCGCACCTCATTCCTTAAATCAGCGTTTTCTTTTCTGAGTTGCGAAATGAGGTGATTATATGATAGCTCTGTTGTCTTATCCATATCACTTGAACTTGATGATGAAAAATTCATGATCCAACCACTTGCCTGGGCAAAGACCTTTCTTCGGCTTACCGATGGTAATACTCTCAATCTCCTTCTCTACCTTTGGGCTATCGTCATAGTAGCCGTTCTTGAAGAGAACGTGGGTGAATGGTACGAACTTCATTGTACCATTATTCAGTTTCTCCTTGATAGTATTGATGTCTATAAGCATCTCAAATGTCTTACCGATATGAAGCTTATCGTACTTATCGAAATCTTTGAATTTCTCATCCTTGATAAGGAGAAGGCGACTCATCCAAAAATCTTTAATTACCCGATACTCTTCATTCTTTTCGCCCGACACTATCATATCGAACCATTCCTTGCTGACTGCGAGGGTAAGAACCTTCTTCTTTGCTTCTGATAAATACTTATCCATTACTTTAGTTAATCTTTCCATAAGCTAACTTATTTTCCCTCTGTTGCTACTACAAAGAAATCGTTACCAATTTCTTTTCTTCTATTCAACTCTTTGCAAAGTACAGATGTATCAGCAAGATTGATATGCTGATTTACATACTTCTCCTTATCTGTGAAGGTAAGAAGAGTTTCATCGGGGTTATTTACTTCCACTATATTCTCCACACTTTCCGAAAGAGATTTGATTTCTCCATGGATAAAGTCATACACATTTTTGTCGATAACTTTCTGTCTTGTCAGAGTTTCGACTGCTGTTTGAATCTTTAAGATTGATTTTTGCATTTCTTGTTTCATAATCATATTTTGTTTATTTTAGATGAACAACAAAGTTTTTTGGCTTAAACTCGATAATGCTATTACTATTTTAGTTCATCAAAATCTAGCCACTCTATCTTATCGTAGCACTCGTACAGAACTTCAATACGCTGTGTTCCGTCTCCTCTTGTGACAATCCATACATCATCACTCATTGCTCCGTAGTGAAGAGCCGTAGGATTTACGCCACCTCCACTATATCGGAACATCACCCACTTTCTTAAAGGAGGCTTATCTTCTTTTAGGTCGTGCCATAATGATGCCGCATTCACATAAGGAACGTTTTCCGTATCACAATCGGTAACACCAACCTTTTCTGTACTGAACGTTACCCCGTTCAGTTCATTGTAATCTACCTCATCTTCATTGCTACAGATATTGAGATAAATCTTCTTAGGTAAATTCTTTATTTTCATATCCCTTAAACTTAATTTATGAATATTTACCAATTCCAAATGTCAGCGTATCTTTCATCTGGTGGTGTTTTAATCTTTGGAAATATAGGAGTATTGCTGATAACACGATGGTCGCAACTTCCTGTACTTCCACTAGTAAGTGGCTCTCCGTTACAGACTAATCTATATTTACATTCATCACATTGTATGTAATTCATATCACTTAAATTTAAAGATAAAAAACTCTGTATCAAGCCACTTGTCGGGACATAGACCTTTTTTAGGCTTGCCGATACTAATGCTCTCTATCTCCTTCTCAATTCGTGGACTATCCTTGCGGTAGCCGTTGATGAAGAGAACGTGGGTATATTGTTTTGCGATAAAATGGTTACAACGTATCATCAGTTTTAGATAATCAATATCTCCGCTTATCTTTTTATCCATCAAATACTTCGTAGGATTTTTTGCAAAAACATCATAAAGTCGAACTGTCCAGTAACCCTTAATCGTCCGATATTCCTCTTTCTTTTCGCCAGCCACAATCATATCGAACCATTGCTTGCTGACGGTGAGGGTCAATACTTTCTTTTCCATCCTTACACCTCCTCCCAGTCTGTTGCGAGAATAGTCTCAGGAAGTAACCATAAAACTGGTGCAGCTCTTCCTACGCTATTATACATTAATGCCTCTGAACCAAGATAGTTCTTATCAATGTATGCGTATGTGCCGTCCGCAAAAATCTTACGTCTCACTTTCTTCCCCTCCTTCATTCTTCTCAGAGCCTCCGAGAAGTCAAATGTTTCCTTCTTCATCGTTTTTCTTCTTTTTACTTGTTAAACTTATCGCCTTGATGATGCGGTGGTCTCCTGCGTTCTTTCCTATACTTTTCATTCCGCAATAGTAACCCCATCGCCAAAGCCAATACTTGCTACCATAAAATCTTTTATAGTAGTTCATTATCTTCTTTGCTGTTCTTATCTTCATACGCTACTTCTTTTTATTACAAGGACAGCTCTCTGCGTGAATAACACAAACTCCGTGTTTCGTGTCCACAAGCAGATAGTCATGCCCATTCGTATTAAATACTGTTGTACTAAATTCCTTTGCAGGTTCTTTTCTATTAGCCAATGAGCAAACACCTTCAAAAGCCAACGCACCTACGAGCAAGCACAAGACGAACCAAACGGCTGACTTGGCTAAGTCTAAAATCTTTTTCTTCATACGCTACTTCTTTTTGTCTAACCATTCCATTACGTAACGATAGACATCATTTTTGTAACCTCTCATAAAATACTCTAAATTGCTTCTATCTTTGAGATAATCAGACAAATCACCTCTCCAATAACCATACAGATTATCGAGTAAAACACTTGACATTTCATTGATACAACGCTTGATAAGCTTCTGTTGCTCAACATTCTTGTTGTAGTGAAAGAGTGAATACGATGCTCTTTTGAGCCATTTCCACCACTTTGATGTGAACTTCTTTACTTCTATCTTTTCGGGAAGTTCATCTCTTTTCGTGTGCATATCAATGAGCTTGTTGTACTCTTCTATGCTAATTGTTATTTGTTTTTCCATGCTACTTCTCATCGAATTTATTACCAACAATTTTTAGTCGTCTATTACGCAACATACCTCCTAAAGTATTTGGATAGAGAACAGGGCATTCTGTATTCACTAAACTAAAACTAGTGTTGCCTTGATTCCAAACTACTTCATATATTGCTTTTGTTTCTTGGCTTTGCAGAAGGTCGTGCTCAAAAATTTCTTTGCCTTTGCAGTCTTTCAACCCTGTGAACATACAGACTGTAGAAGGGTCAACGTCAGTTATACCATCTTTTATATGGTCTCCTCCTATACATACCCTATTCCCAAGACGTACTAAATCGCCCTCAAACCATTTTCCTGAGTTGAGCTGCTTAGCCTTGAACTTGATATTTTCTGTTTTCATACGCTATTCATATAAAATTGTTATTATTTTACTTTTATCTACCTTCAATATAGCTTCTTTTGCTTTACCGATAGAAGAAAACAAATACGTTGGGCAAAGGTTATATGCGCCATAGTCCCAATAATGGATAAGTCCAAATAACAATGAATGTCTCTTATCTACACGATAAGCAAGGATTGGATTATCCTGAGAATCGTAATGTATGCCTTTAACAGCCATGCTTTTACGATACATATCTACTATTCTATATGTTGCCATAACTATTCTTTCTTTAAAGGTATACACTCCATTAATGACCTCACCCCATCGCACACAGGACAATAGTGTTTACCATCAATCATCTTCCAGTTTGAGAAGTTTTCAATATCAGTACTCTTGTCGTGGAATAGTGCAGAGCAAGTATCTGTACCTCCAAATACTTCTCCGCATCTATCGCAAACAATCTGATACATTGTAATCGGTCTATACATAAGCTATTCTTCTTTAAGTTCGACTGGCTCATCGCTCCAAGACAATTCTCTTCCGATGAGTTTTTTGATAGTTCCTTTGGGAAGTTCTAGGCAGTTACAGCATCCATTATTATCTCGCCAACTATCATCAACCTTATGAGGCTTAGATGCAAACATAAGTTCCATGCCGAAAGAATTAACACATACCCATGCCGTATTCCCATTCCATTCTTCTATTCCACCTGCGACTTTAAGATTCTTCTCTGCAAATCGCAAGGTTTCATGCAAATTGCTTAACTCTATATCAAGGTCAAAGTTATCTGGGTTGTTAGCCAAAATATACTCTAACCTATTTGCACACATTACTACTGCCTTTTTTGATACAAAGCGAGAAAAGGTGATACTATCTGTATCATCCAAATCTATTTGAACTTTATTACCAATAATTGGATAATCAAGGTTCAAAACATAATTAAATTGTTTCTTTCTTGAAATTACCATAACTATTCCTCCTCTTTCAAATAAGGACAAACAACTACCTTCCGATAGTACTTACATTCATCCTTGTAATCGCAAAAATCACAAAAACAATACGCCATAACTATTCCTCCACTTTTACACCGAAGGGAACGCCGTCGGCAAAGGTGAACCATTCAAAAGCCGTTTCAAAATCAAGACGCTCAACATCTGTTTCGATTCCGTCTGTCTTTATTCTTTGAATAATGTAAACGTCCTTACTGCTTTCTATGACCTTGTATTTAATGAACGGCTCATGTTTTCTTATTTCTTGCCAGCATTCTTCTTCGGTGTTGAATGGTCGGAACTTTGCTTCGCTTTGTTGTTTGATTCGATACTCGATATTGTTCCAATACTCAATCTCTTTCATTTCCGTCCAATCATTCGGAACATCTGTACCTTTTACGGCACTCGGTTTTGTCCTACACTCAATTACCTTTCCTTCTGCAAAAGCTTGCAGAATAGGATAAAATTCTTTAGCTTGATTTCTGTCCATAATTTAATCCTCCAACTCTATATTATTTTCTGCTGCATAGCCATCTTGTGCTTCCTTATGATAACTCTTCTCGCAAACCCATCCTTTACGAAGATTATATTCGGAAATGACGTGCTTACGACAATACTCACAGATAGCAATGCCGAATTGATTTTGTAATTCTTCTCTTATCATAATCAATCCAACTCTTTATGTACTATTCCTAGACCAACAGCAACAATTACGAGAAAGATTCCTAATTTTAATAAAATTATCATATTCTTTTATTTTACCCTCTCCCTTTTACAGGAGAGGGTGGTTAGTTAATCTGTTACAACTTCCCAATCTTCCGCAAACACATCAGATGAAGAAGGAACCCAAGAATCAGCACGACCATCAGGATTGATAATCAACATTTGATTGGTGTAGTCAATATGAGGATTCTCACGGCTCATCAAGATATTCTTAGCTGACTGAGGAAGTGACTGCATATTAGGAATGATGTCACCTTCAATGTGTGAAGGAACCTGCTTAACGATAAACAGGCTCTTGCCATTCCAACCACTACGACGGCAAGCTTTGCCCTCTTTCAAAAACTGAATGACATTTCCAAAACCGAAATGTCCATTTGCTAAATACTCATTATTTCCTGTCATATTACAAATTATTTTATATCCTCATAGAGAATGATTCGTTAATCTTTTTTCGGCTTAATACCCCAAGCAATACATCCACATCTAACGTCTGTGTCAATATTTGAACCATCAAAAACTCTCTCTTCTCCTCCAATAGACGTTAGGGTAATACCTATAGGCAATGAAGGATAGAGATATAGCGGAATCAAACGAAGTCCAAGAGTATTTTTCTCATTGGCAACCTCCTTATCAAATTCCTCCTTTGTAAGGTATCCCTTCTCAAATTCAGACTGAATGAGAGAAATCCTTTCTTTAACATCTTCTTCGGATTGCCAACTTCTAAAATGCAAAGCCTTACACTGACTTTCCGTAAGAGCATTCCAATCAATATCTTTCTTAAACTGTTCTTGAACTTTTTGCCAAGCATCATTGAGACTTTTCTTTTTATATTCTTCACCCCAATGATATGTTTGAATGCATGCAATTTCATTTGCAAGCCATTTCAAAGTATTACTAACTTTGTTTTCTAATGAAGTTTGTTCCATATTACTTATATTTATGTCCTATAAGGACGGTTATTTACTAAGGATGAGTAGGCATTTTCATCCAATGTGTTGGCATATTTGGCTTTGCAAACTGCTTATGGTATGCGTCCATTCCTGGAATACCTGAGACACCTTTGTAGTAGTCATCTCCTTCTTCATAGCATGTATCATAACAATCATCTTCGTTATTCCAAGTTGCAGATACGAAACCATCGTCTTGAATAAAACCTACTCGTGTTCCATTAGGATTAAAATCCTCATCAATCCACTTTTCGTTAAAGGCAATTACCTCTTCTCCAAAAGGAATTTCTACTTCTGATACTTTATTCCATTCCATATTCTATAATTTAAATCTCACTAATTTGTTCCTTAATACTCTCCATTTCTCCTTTGACTTCAAGACGTATGATATTTTCATACTTTGCCAAGATGTCTTTTATAGGAGACAAATCTTCAAGGTTACAAAGACTATCTCTATTACCTAAGTAACCTTTCTTATAATAAGAAAGATGAGTGTCATTGTTATCTAACATATGATACACTCCTTTCAACTCATTTAATCTCTTATCAAGAGAAATAACTTCATTATACTGTTCTTCTGTCATAATCTATTTATTTATATCCTTTGCAGGATGATTAACTAATCTTTTTGATATTATCAACTTCCATACTCAATAGAACAAACTCTCTATTGGAGCGAGTTCCATCTTTCTTAGCAGGATTGATTCTTACCTCAATACTGCCAGAATATCTTGCGCAATATCGTTCTGGAATAATGCTTGCAATCCAACATACATTACATCTTGAACAGCTCACTTTGTCACCAACCTTGTATGGTAGACTTTCGATGTACTCCTTCACATCAGAACAAATCTGATTGTTAGCATCATTGATAATACTTTTTTGCTTGGCAACCTTTGCTTTTAATTCTTCTTTTGTCATATCTTTAAAATTATGCCCGAGGGCGGTTAGTTACTTTAAATAATTATTTTTAATTTTATCTGGTAATTCAAATTGAATTTGAAATGTTCTACGTATAGGATAGCCTTGATTTACATACGTCTTCCCAAGATAAGCAGTAGTTGCAATACTTGCATATCCTAAATTACCATTGCTCTCATAACAAGTTACATCACAATTATCATATACTGTGTCTATATCTGCTATGATTTTTCTGAGTTCTCCTAATTTCATATGTCTATACTTTTAAGTTAACAACTTATTCTTATAATTATTATACACATCACATGGAAGAGTACAATAACAATATCTCGAATCTGATTCTTGACACTCTTTATATTTATTAAAAGGACACTTTGCCATACCTACACCTCCATTTTGTGATTAATACCAAGACCGAAGAGAAGGTGCTGCAAGTCATGCACGTATGAAATAGCCCCAAGATAAAAATCATCTTGGCATACGTCATAGCTATCAGATGGAGCAATATTGTTATAGGCTTTTAATTCAATACAGCCTGCTTTCCTTCCTACTGGGAACGCACGAAAGTATAGCTTATCATTGATGCTATAATCATAGTCAATAGCATTTACTTCCCATTTATTCTTACATAGAATTTTCTGAGTGATAGGAATCGGAACAATATCCTTAACCCAAGCGCAGCTATCGCCTAAGAGATAACCTTTCTCTCCAAATTCCGCACCTTCGATGTTCTCTAAGCGGACAACACCTTTCAGTACAGTTCCATCGTCCAACTTCAAAGTCTTTGATGGGTCTGATGATGTTACTCGGTAAACGACATCTTTGGCAGTGCCTAAAGGCACTCCATTGGTCATTACCAAATCTCCTGTAATATATTCTAACTTATCCATACGCTTTAATCTTTACCATTAATGAAATCCTCATACTCACCTATCGTGATTTCTCTGAAATCGGAGTTGCATTTCTCTGATCGGATGCCATCATCGAAGAAGGCGAAAATGCGGTCTTTGTGACGGAGAAGCTGAGTGATGGAGATAGAACCACTTTGAGAATCCCCTATGCCCAACTCATTCAATATCTTGAAATGATTGGTAACAGCTTTATAGGAGGCAAGTACGGCGGCGACAGCTTTACCTTGCTTGTATCGCTTATTAGGCGCAATAGCTATATAGTAACCGTCCTCCAATTTTACACCGTCTATCTTCTTCCACACCTTCTTATCTAGCGTATCGTAACGCTCAGAAGGTACCCAGATAGCGGTTATCTCGTACTCTCGCAGCAAGCTACTGTTAGGCTGATAGCCTTGATATTTTTCAAATTCGAAGCCTACGGCTTCTTCAACTCTTTTCATGTAGGCTTGATGCTCTTCAAATTCGGCATCGAGAATACCCTTAATATATTCATAAGCCTTTGTTCTTTTTTTTGTTTCGTACAACATACGCTTTACTTTTTATAGTTGCTATTCTCCTTATACCCACCACTTACAAGCCATTGACCAAATTGTTCAAGACTTTCTATGTTATTTATAAGACTCCATTTGTCACCTATATCATCAGTTGTATAAGCTATAAAAGTCTTATGTGTGAGCACATTCCAACAGATTTCCAATCTGTGTAAAATGGTTTTTCTAAAATTATATCTTGCTGCCATACGCTTTACTTTTTTAAAGATGTATATATTCGTTCACTACACCCAAAACCTGTGTTAGCAGGTTTTTTAGAATCTTCAATTCATCATTCGAATATGTAGCTATTGGATAACCATCAAGGGTAGTATCGCCAAAGTAGCTACGACTTATCTTTAACGAGTGTTTATTCTCTTTCATTTTCTTTACCTTTTACAATATTGTACACTTGTTTTAACTCATCTGTTGATAAGCGTTTGAAATCAAAAGAACTGATAGCGTAGACGAGAGTATTACGAAGTTTCTCTTCTTTAACATCTGATATTTCCTTTTCTGTAGGAACAGATATTCTTCTAACAATCCAATTATTACTACCGCATTGCCAGCCCGAATCTCTTCTGAATCTAGTGTTATCAATAATAATTTGAGTCTTTGTCACTTTATCAACCTTGGCGATACGTCTGTGATGCATACCTATAACTAGTACTTCATCGCCCTCAACCAAATCTTTAAGCTCTTTCATTGCTCACCTCCTTCCTTTTTAGGAACATACTCATCCAACTTTTCATCAAACTCATAGCAGTCTGGGCTTAAGATACTCACATATGTCTTTAATGCAAAACAGGTCCATTGCCCCTTTAGTCCACACTATAGTGTCTTCTGTATTGTATCTATTAAAGATTTGATATAGCTTATCTACTAAAAATTTGTAGCTATGGACAATATGAGTAGGCTTGTTACTTTCTGGACTGTTCTTTTGCTGAATCCACCAGAGTAAAGTTTCTCCAGTGAATGTTCTTTCACAAGTATTCCAAGTTTTAGGTTCTGTTTGTATCAGATAACGATCTAATACATCGAAATTTTCATCTGCTGGTACTATGCCAATTTGAGTAATAGCAGCATCATTTCTTCTACCTAATGTTTCTATATCTATTACAATATGTTTTGCCATTTTCATAATCTAACCATTTAAAGATGATAATAACTATTTGATACCCTTGCGCCCAAATCGAAGCAGCCCACGGCATCCGGCTTTAAGAAGCGTTTCTCTAACTTCTCCAAAGCCTCTTTATACTTCTGCTCCATGTGCTTGCAATGAAGTCTCTGAGCTAATTTAAGTTGCTCGACAACACCCTTGCGAGCAACTCTATATTGTTTGTCGGACATCATAGCCTTTATTCGTTCACATAGTTGATTACATGCTCTTGAGCTTGCTCATGCAAGTTATCAAAAGCGTCTTCTATAACTTTGGCTGTCTGATCGCCATTAAGGTTCTTCAGCATTTCGCCAACAACTTTTACCTGATGTTCTATAGGTAAAGAACAGAACTCTTCAACAAGGAAGCTTTTCTGATAATTGTAAGACATATCGTGAAATAAGTCTGATAAATCTACGTTTGCTTTATATACTGACATAATCTTAATCGAAAATATGATGGTTCAACTTTCTCTTTCTGAGGTTTCTCTTAATCACTTCCATATCCTTGTGGTCGTTAGTGTGGTCCGCAAGAAGCTTGATGATTTCATAGATGTCATTTGCGTTATCCTCCAGGTTGGCGCAAATGTTCTCGTCACCGAAGAAACTCTTATTAAAGGGTTTCAAATGGAAGTAGTACTTTTTGGCTGCATCCTGCATCTGAGTGTAGTGCATCTTCTGCTCTTGCTTGTACTGAACACTTAACAGCCTAAACATGCCCTGTTCATCCTTGATGAGCTGATCCAATACATCTGTTACCATTGCAATCAAGCAGCCATTGACCTGCAGGCGTTGAATAATCTTTTCCTGCTTCAAGCCAGATGTTACACCAAGCTCTGAGAGTGTAACCTTCAAATCGTTTACTGTAACTTTCTCTTTTCCCATTGCCTTACTTTTTAATTATCAAACCATAAACCTGTATATCTCCATTCCCATTGATGGCAAGTGTCATTAGGCTTCTTGCCATCACTATAGCATATATCGGAAGATATGCAATTACTACATACATGTTTCATATCTTTTGTTAAGTCAATGTGAAATCGTTCAGTTCTTCGTAGACAACTTTAAGCCATCCTTTCATGTATATGATGGCATTCAATGCACCATATTCTTTTCTACGTTGTTTTGCTTTGTAAAGCATAGCTTCAATTGAAGCTACTTCGGATTTAAACGTTTCTTCGTATTTCATTGCTCTATATATTGTGGAGTGATGGTTAGTCACCCCATTACCTTTATGCTACGTCTTGAATCCATTCTTTGAGAATTGTACCATCTTCATTGAAGATATCAAGCTCTACTCCGTCATACTGAACTTTCTTGCCTTCGTCTAAAGCATTTTCGAAATCCAAATCTAAGATGTGCTTTACGTCACTGAATGTTTCTTGTTTTTGACTGAGTGGCTGATTTTCAAAAACAACATCTTCGTATGTGTTATCTTTGAACTTTGTTGCCTTAATAACGTACTTTACCTTTTTCATTGCTCTTATCATTTAATTGTTAAACTTATTTGTTGTTTAATTAACTGATGCAAAGATACAAAAAAATTTTGGATTGACCAAACGTTACTTTCTTTAATCGCTTTTTAGCAACTTTATTTAACTTTTAAACCGCATAACTATCTGTAATTCAGCTTGTTTTCGGCATAATGAATGCGTTGTCTTACCAAAACTTCCCCTACATCTTCAAGGCTGATTTCTCCTTTCTCGATTCGAGGATTCTCGCAGATTTTATAGATAACGGTGCTATCCATGCAGATAACAGGATATGGAGTCCCATCATCATTAGGACGATCTGAGAGGCAGACATGACGAGCTGCTTCATTAATACGCTTCTCGAAATCTTTCTGTGATTTCAGTTTCTTTCTCTCCTGTTGTAATGATTGGTCGCCAAGAATTTCAGCCTTAAACCAATCTGTAACGTCTTGTAACATCTTCATTGCTCTTTTGTTTATAGATTTATATACTAGTGTCTTTTACCCCACTTGATAGCGTTGTAAATGGCGTTTCTAAACATTCGTCTTTCCTCATTATTTTCAAGAAAGGTTGCTAATCTAGCTTGCTTTGTAGCAAACAAGAAATCTTTGTCTTCTTTAATTTCCATATCTACTTTCTTAATGATTTACCTGTGAAAGGAACAAACTTAGTGATAGCTTTTAACCTATCTATAGTTCGTTCTCCATATTTTGCTTCGAGTTCGTTTGCAGTTAAGTTGGTGGTAATTATGAGAAGCTTTCCCTTTTGCTCTGCTGCATCACATAACTCAGAGAATGCGCATCTAACATTGCCAAAAATCTTCGCAAGCTCTTCTGTACCAACATCATCAATACAGATGATGTGAAGTTTTAGAATCTCGTCAATCTTTGTATTCAACTCCTGGGCAGTAAAGATATTTACGAGTTTTCTGCAAGAGTCTTGAAGTAAGAGCGGTAGAATATGCTTTGCTATTAGAGTCTTTCCGAGACCGCACCCACCTGTAATAAGAAGTCCCCTGCCTTCGTTGTCAGACATCCAATCAACAATAGGGCGATAATTCTTCTCCATCCATTTTGCATGAGATTCCTTGCCAAAGGTGTATCTTTTAACAAAATAGTCTAGCCCCCCACGAAGCCTTTGTTCGGCATTAGGAATCCTTATTCTCACCTTGTCAGCGAGAAACAAGGCTTCTCCTTTTTCGAACCTTTGAATAATTTGATTGAAATCTACATTCATAATTACCATCCTCCTTCGTTATAATCTTTGTTTTCCGAATTATGTAGAGCTGTGCCAGATTGCTTTGTTCCGAAGTCTTTATTTCGTCTTGCCCAATTTTGTAGCCTTAGATTTAAATCCCATGTTTTCTCAGTCTCACACCTCATCCTAGTTTTGGACTTATTCGTTTCTGACCAATAGTCATAGAACTTTCTGATCATATCTTTGCCATAAGTTGCAACATAAGGAACTAAATCTTGACCGAATTTTTTCTTTCGCTTTTCGGTTGCTGCTGCAATCTCCTCTTTCGTTTTCTTAGGCTTATCTTCCTTAGGTGCTTCTACTGGTTTAGTATCTTCATTCTTTAGCTCATCTTTAGGCTTATTGACCTCAGCTTCAAAATAGTCATCATAATTGCAGATAGTGATGATGGAATATAATCTTTCCGTATTCACTTCTATTAGCTGCATTTTTATTAGCTTTGACAAACAGGTTCTAACCACTTGTTTTCCTGCACCAATAATAGTGCTGAGTTTTCCAAGACTAGTTAAAAACTGCCCTCTATGCTCGACGATTCCATCATGCTTCACTTCTTTCTCTTTTGCATTGTTGAGCAAATATAGAAAGAGGGAAAGCATTTCGGGTTTATCGAACCAATCCCAATCAAACATGCTGCGAGGAAGTTTTATCCAATCTGCCATAGTTGTACAATAAAACCTCAACTTTCTTGTTTAGCTGCTTACGCAGGTGGAACCCAAACAATACTTATTGAGGTCTGAATATTTTTTATCCGAAAGTTCCACGTTTCAGAGATTTAATTTCTTCGGTGCAAAGATAATAAATTATTTATTGATTAAATAACATTGCCGCAAATATTATCAAATATTAACTTTGATACCTTTGAGACTGCTAAGTTTCTTAACCTCAGCCGTATAGTGAACAATCATATCTTCTAGTTCACTATTAGTGAAGTGACATGTAGAATGTGCCTTCACGTTTAGCAAATCAAATCTTTGCTGCCCTATTTTTTGAATGAGGTTGCGTTGGTAGCCTATAAGGTGGTCCGCAGAGAAACGATTGCAAAATTTACATTCAGCATGGCAGTTATCTTCATTGAATCTAGTTGCCATGTGGCGGCGACTATGGAAGTGACCGCAGTCCACATCTTCAAAGCTCTTTATCTGCCCGCAGGATATACACCGAACATAACCATTAGCCATAACATCACGCAAGCGGATATAAAGAGAGAATATCCGATCGAGCTTTTTAACCAAGTTAGGTTTGCTCTTAGAAGTAGTCTTTTTTACCTCTTTTTTTTCGGCTTGAGCCGCTTTTGGCTTGCGGTTGAAATAGTATTTATTCATAACCATAGGACTCTTTAATACAGCTTATTTCCGTGATGGTATTCTCTGCTTTCGTTATAACGCATCTTCAAGTTGATGTGCTGGACGAGGTCGATTCCAAGTGCTTCTGCCCATTCAAATACGGAGAAAAGTATACTTTTATATAAGACATAGAACATTTCTGCCTTTACACTTATAGATGAGTTAAGGTTGCACGAAACAATAGTTCTAGTAACAACCATAGCGTTCTCAGTAAAGCTATGCTGTTTAGCACATTTAACCTCAGAGTCAAATGTGGAAAATCCGTCCTTTGCCACAACACCACAAACACCTATTAAATCAAAGACACAAATACAAATATCTGCCAACTCGCTTTCTACTTTTCCCTCGATGGTATCAGAGTAGTATTTGTTGAACAAACTGCCACCATGGTCGTTGGCAAGTACGGTTTTAAGACCTTCTTTGTCAAGGTCGTCCATATAGTTTCCTTTGCGGTCAGCTTGTACGGCTTCTGCTACTTCTGTGCAGACCATCATCAACCTATGCGCATTAGACTTTTCTTCTTCATGCCATCCATGTTTGACAGCATTATCGTAGGCTCTTTTAACCCACTCATTAATCTGTTTTGCTTCAATTTTCATAATTCAAAAACTTACGTTAGTCAATTGTTTACCTAGAGACTTGATACACCATCTTGATGAACCTTGTACCTCTAGGTCTATTCTTAAATCAGAGACCTTTCCGAAGGAACGGAAACTACCGCCAAGGTCGATTATCCATCCATCTTTATCCTTGAAAGGTCTGATAGCTCGTCCCACCATCTGATAGTAGAGACTCAAAGACTTCGTTGGTCTTGCCAAGATAACCGTGTCAAGTGCAGGATAATCAAATCCTGTGGTGAGAACTCCGACATTAGAGACAACCTTTATGGTGCCATCCTTGAACTTCTCCAAGATAGCTTCACGTTCTTTCTTTGGAGTCTCGCCTGTAACGATTGCAGAATTAATACCTTTCTGTTGCAGTTTGTCTGTTAATCGTTCCGCTTCTTCCGTGAATCGAGTGAAGACCAAAACTCCTTTTCTCGGTATTTTATTCTTTGGCTTCAATACACGTAGGGTAGTGGAAGTAAGCTGATCATAGAATCCGCTTCGTTCATATTCCAACTTTAGGGAGTTTTCATCAAAGTCGTTTCCTGTTGAGTTGGCATGCACATTAGACATATCTAGCTGAGTGCAATCGAAGTATCTCAAATCGGCAAGATAACCTTTTGCAAGCAATTCTGAAATCTGACAATAGTACAGAACCTCATCGAATATTCTTGGTCTAGTTCTCGTAAGGAACTTTAGCATCGAGTTGCCATTAAGTCCCCTTCCTAGTCGATATGGTGTTGCTGTTAAGCCGATAACCTGTCTATCCGCGGCTTCGAAGAAGGTTTTGTATTGTCCACCTTTCGCATTACAAAGATGGCATTCGTCAACCATTACGTACTTGAAGTGCTGAAAGTCTTTCATGTGGTTCATAACGCTTCCGATGGTAGCAAAAGTTATTCTGTTTATATCCTTACAACCAACAGAAGCGGAATATACTCCACAATCAAAAACACCATAGCTTTGCAGTTTAGCGAAGTTTTGCTCTAGAATTTCCTTTGACGGACAAAAGATGAGTAGCGGACTATCCAGCTTACTTGCAATATCTGCGATTACAAGCGACTTGCCTGCGCCCGTAGGCAAGATAAGAAGTCCATTCTTCTTAGTCTTGCCTGTGAACGCTCTGACGGCAGCATCACTTGCTTGTTTCTGATATGGTCTGAGTGTGTACATGATTACTCGTCTTCATCATTACCATTCTCATCATCATCACCGAAAGGAAGGTCATTATCATCAGTCTGCTCCTCAGCCTTTGTTTTTGGCTTTTCTACTTCGGGGAACTCGATGCCGAAAACTTCCTTCATAGCCTGTTGATTGACATCTTCCTGGCTCCACAAGCCGCTTCTATCCCAATCTGGAATTTTCTGAACCTTGCAAAGCTGGAACTTATCATCTACCCAAGCAAAGAAGAGGTAATGACCATTGAGAGCAATACGAGCGGTCTTAGTAGAAGGTAAGCGGAAATCCGTGATGCCATTCTTAACTCTTGCTGCCAAATCACTGACTTCAAGAAGTGCTGATGCGTATGCTTCTTCGGCATTCTTCTTCATCGTCTTGATCTGAGCAAGAACGGTTTCCAACTCTTCCTTGCGCTTTGGCACATCATTCTCCTGCTTGATGCAGTACTCTTCACGGATAGCGTGAATCTCGAAATCATCATACTTGCGGTCAACAACCTCATTGTCTGGGAAGAGAGCATTGAACTTGTCATGCAGAACCTTGATAGGTTCGTCTGCACTCTTTGCACCTTCGCAAAGTACCAACACGTCCTTGAACATTTCTTTCTGAGCTTCGGTCAAACAAAACTCAATCTTCTCTGGTCTGTGACCATCCAAATCTGCTAACATAATATTTTCTGTTTTAAATTACATAAATTCTTTGCATTGCTCAATCTGCTGTTGAGCAAAAAATAACATTTCACCTTCATGAGGTGCAGGAAGGTAAAGCCCACACTGAGCACTACTATAATTTCTGAATCTTTCTATTGCAGTTGTCATTTCAGCCTTATCGAGTTCAGTACTACTTCTAATGTAGGTAATCTCCTGTCCCCTTCTGTTAATTCGCTTTCTCTCGAATATATCCCTGTTGCATATCTTCTTAAAAATATCAAACTTAACTTCTTCGAGGGTAAAACCAAATTCAGAAGCAAAGTAGCCTAACAGACAATGCAGGTAGCTATTCTGAGCCAAAGAACGTTGAGTGTTCTTTTTCTTCAGTTCAACGTATTCATTCTTCAGAACCATCTGATTACAGGCTTCCTTGAACCTCTTTCTGTCATAAACGTTCTTCAAATTATAGAGTGCCATAGTCTAAACTTTAAAATGGTAAGTCGTCATTATTACCTTGAATCGGGTTTCCGTTCTCATCTACAGCGGGAGGAAAATTAGGAGCCGCAGGTGCTGCTGCATTTCTTGCAGACTCCATAGCTGCTTGTTGTGCGCTTTTGCATGCCCCTTGTGTAGGTGTTGGCTGATTTCCGTTAGCCGCTTGTGCGGTCTGATTTCCACCTTGTTGCTGATTATAACGAGATTGATATTTCTCGATTTTATAACCTTGAACGTTAGTGAAGTATCTGACTTGCCCATCTTTCTCTGAGCGTGAACCATTTAAGGAGAATGATACCGTCACAATATCACCAATATTGAAGTCGTTCAGATCATCAACGTGATTGCCTGTAAACTCGAACTTTGGATAGTTTGCTCTCTCTATCTGCCCTGTGAACTGGTTACGATAGGAGCAATCCAAGACAAGCTCTCTTTTTTTTGAAGACTTTGTCTTGATAGGGAATACTCTCCGTATTCCCTATATGCTGAATAATTCCACTAATCTGAAATGCCATTTTTACTGAACATTAAAAGTGATACCATTGTCACGCATGAAGCGTTCCAAACATTCCATTGCCTCTTTTGTACCGGTACAAACGTAAGTACGTGTCTCGGTTGGAGTAGGAGGTGCAACCGACTGTCCCATAGCGGCAGCGAAAGCATCCATGGCATCTTCTTCATTAGAAGACATCTTACCATTCTTCGGCTGCTCTTCCTGTTGCTCGGCTGCATTGTTCTCCGCGACTTCCTTCTGAGGTGATGTTGGAGGTGTTGCAGTTTCTTTCTTACTAGGGGACACTGAGCTAGCACGCTGTTCTTTCAGCTTGTTTGCGTATGCGATAGTCTCCTGCAGATTGAGATTTTCCTTGTATCGGGCGGCAAGTGCATCATAATCTTCTGCAAATAACTTCAAGGTTTCGAGGTCTTTCTTGATGTTATCAACCTTTTCTGTGATAGCTTTTTCGATAGACTTCATTGAAGTTGTCTTGTTGAGCCATTTTGCATCAAAGATGAGGTCAAGTTTGATGCCGATGGTTTCTACTCCGCATTTCTCAGCAAGCTTTTCAATCTCGTCTCTCTTAGCTTTCTTGGTGCGATTTTCATCTTCTTTGATTACGCCATCAATAAGAGATACCGCATTTTTGATAAGCTTGCACGTATCGTTACAGGTTGTCTTGAACTCCTCAAAAGGTTTATTCCAAACCTTTTCAAGCTCCTTGCGCTTATCGTCAAGTGCTTTAGCTGCCTTATTGAGTAAAGCCTTGTCTTCCTTGCACTTTGGAATATCATCGGTGCTATAGTTGCTGATGTCATACATAGGCAAAGCCTTTTCAACTCTAGCTTTAACCTCTTTGATATTCGTGGTAAGCTGACCGATAGTTTCTTTGCTTACCACGAGTTGCACATCCTTTTCTTGGAGTGCAACGATATTGGTGTTCTTTTCTTCTGCCATATTAAACCAAATTGAATATTTTCTTGTTTGTTATCAAATCTCTGTTTTCTTGAATGAAACTAATCAATCCTTCGCAGTGTTGAGTGAGTAGAGGAATATCCCTTTTAGGGTTAAACGTATAACTCTCTGTGTAGTTTCTATAATACGTCTTTCCGATTTCCGAGATATTGTATTCGAAGTCGTAAACATCACAACCATTCTTCATGAGGGCATAAGGATAGACTTTATGTTGCCAGTGTCTCTTGTAATTGCCAACCGCATACTGACGTGTTGTTTTCAGATCATGAGTGCAGAACGGCATAAGGTAATCAATATACCCATACAGCATTACTTTGCCATACATGGTAGGCAAGACTGCTTGTATATAAACCTGTGGCAATGCTCCCTTATAGTAGGCAGCATAATGTCGGACTAGCTGAATAGGGAAGTAGAAACTTCTGCCGTTCAGCTTTGCTTCAACACCGATAGGCACTCGTTTATTGTATGGTTTAACCTCTCCTTCGCCAACATAGTGGTAATCTTCAACATCTTGGAAAATAGTGTGGATATCCATATTCTCCGAATTACGATGAAGGACCATACAATCAATAACCTCGTTGAATGCTGTGCCTTTGTCAGCAGCTTCACTATCGAATGGTACTCGATTTATCTTATCTATTAACGACTGGAATTGTATCTTCTTGAACTCTTCTGGAGTATGGGGTGGATTTTCAGACCATCCCCAATACTTACTCCAAATGATGTCACTATCAAGGTAGTTCTGATACGCATCCAAAAGCGTCGCATAGAACTTAAACTTGACTACTTCCATAGCTTATGCTGCTTGTGGGTCCTCGTATTGCTTGGTCTCCTTATTGTAAACCAACTTCAAAGCACTTACCTTCTCGGTGAACAGACTTCTTGCATGAAGAATGATGGAGTTACCCAAGTTTGCATAATCTTTGATGTGCTCGATGAAATGGTTTGCCCCCTTAGCATCAGTAATCAACTGAACACTCTCCTTAATCTCTTCAAGAGCCTTATTGTACTCCTTGACCTTTTCTTCTTTCTGAGCTATCATAGACTGATAACGTGAGAGAATCTGAGTAGCGATGAAGTTGTTAGGAGCAGTTGGTTGTCCGTTTGCATCGAGAATAACAGGAATCTGCATACAACCAGGAAGCTGACAGGTGTTCTTGCCATCGTTACGACTTGTAGGGTCAAAAGTGATAGTTCTGATTTGCTGTCCATTCTCACTTCTCATTTCGAGATAGCCAAGCAAGTCCAAATCGGTAACGATATTGTTGTAGTTCTTCTCACGAAGTGCAGGGATATACACAGTACTTTCACCTTCCTTGCGTGTGTCACGATGTGCGACAAAGACGATGTTCTTGTTAAGCTGTGACAAAGATGAGGTGAACCATTTGAAGTCGTTATTGATGGTGCCCCAATCCTGTATCTGAGGGTTGCGACCATTGCATCTGTAGGCGATGATGAAATCAATCATCTTTCCGATAGTATCTACAACGATGGTATCAAACTCCTCCAAATCCTTCTTGTTGTAGTTGAGCAAGTTGAGGATATCTTGCCAACTAGAAACCTGTACAATACCGACATTATCGTCCAAATGCGCGGTATTAACACGCTTGACACCATTATCAAAGTCAAGCAACAGAGGCTTAGGTGCTGAGAGGGCAAAAGTTGTCTTACCCATACCTGCCTGTCCGTAAACCATCATTTTAACGTTTTTCTGAATAGCAATTTCATTGCTTCTTTTAATCATACTCATTGCTCTTAGTGCTTTAAATTGTTAAAAAATCCATTATCTTTAGCTAGCTTTACAAACTCACCCTTATCGTGAACACCTAGCTTGCAGTAAGCTGATCTGACATGCTGTTTAATTGTGTTCGGAGAGAGGCAAAGCTTTTCACCAACTTCTTCTTTTGTGAAACCTTGATAGATAAGGTTCATTACCCTTTCTTCGGCAGGAGAGAGTTTGGAGTTAAACTTTGGGCTGCAAATAATGCCTTCGTTCTTACATTCTCCTCGCAGTGGGCATTCAACTTTTTCAAAGTTAAGCCTGCCGAGATTATCAATATCGTAGGTGGTTGTATCAAGCTTTCCGAAGTTGCATTTACAGAATCTTCTGACTATCAAGAACTGATAATAAGGAACATTCATTGCACTCTTTTGATACTCCTTAGATAAAGCCTTGTAGGCTTCGGGGTATCTTTCTCGGATAACATCAATCATTTTCTTAATGACTTCTGTATCTTTTTCCGAGAGAGCTTGATTTTCGGTACCATCCTTAATGAACCAAAGTTCATCATCAAACATATAAAACTCTACTGCCATAGCTGTTCTTTTGGTATTCCTGTAATTTCAGACAGTTTTTTAATCTGCCAATCAACCATCGGTCTTGTATGACCTTTTGTCCAGTTGCGGGCTGTAGTAAATGACACATCGCATTCTGACATGATGCGCTGAATGAAATCCTTCTTTGGGTACGAGGACTTTGGAAGGTTCTCGTAATAATCCAAAAGGGTCATTTTTTGCTTTTTTTCTTCACTTTTATTTGCCATACAAATAATTTTTTGTAATTTTGCATTGTTATTTAAATATTCACGGTGCAAAGATAAGAATAATATTTGTAAAATCGGTACAAATCATTAAGAAATCTCTGTATTTTAACTTTTATTATACGTATGACAGCAAAAGAGGTTATTAATGCTATCCTTATGCAAGAAAATATAACTGGTTCGCAGCTTGCTAAGGATATGGGACTCAGTAGACCGCAAGCGGTTTATGATATCCTTAATGGTAAGGTTTTGAAGGTGAGTGCGAGAATGGCTAATCTTATCCATACGTCCAAGCCTATGTACAATATCGACTGGTTGTTAACTGGAGAAGGGAATATGCTTAATGATGATATTCCTGCGACATCAATTAGAGCAGAAAAGCCAAATGAGCAGATAGATTCGCTTTCTGTTATAAATCGTCTCATCGAAATTAACGCACAGAAAGATGTGGAGATAAGGGAGCTACGCCAGGCATACGAACACCTTGCAAGATGTTTCGAGAAGCTAGCTAATGGGGAGACTATTACTCCTGCAGATAAAAAAGCGATTTCAATATAATTAACGTACACGGAAATATTTATAGCGTATGAAACTTACGACAACGCCAACAGGCATGGCGATAACAAAGCGTTTCTTCCTTGCTCTTGATGTTGCTATCAACCAGCGTAAAGCTAGAGGAATACGCACTTTTACCGAATCTCATGGTATCAACTATTGGAATTTCTCTACGTTTAAGAAGTGCCCAGATGGCAGAGCTATAAAATCAGAATGGCTCGCTTGGCTAGTTGAAGATTATAACGTTAATGCCGAATGGCTGTTGACAGGTGTAGGTATGATGTTTAAAATTCAAAATAACCCTTAAAATTTCGCTTATGAGAAGATTTGTTTCTTTTGTAGTAGAATTATTGGTTTGTTCGGCTTGTATGGCTTTAGAACCGCAGGAAATCGCTGTTGGTACATTTTCTATGTGTTTTGAAACGCAAACTGAGCAAATTCATTCACTTTTTGGAGCAGGTGACTTCGTTGTCAACAAGGATGCTGCAGATTGCGATCCGATGCAAGTTGAGCACTCTATTTCTGTGAAGGAAGGTAAACTGACAATTGATGCAGGTACCGAAGATGAGCTATCCTTCAAGATAACTTCTTGCAGTTATGAGGAAGGAAAAGTTTTTGCTGACAGAGGTGCTGTTGAAGTATACCGCCTAGTATGCCAAGAACTTGATGAGAACATTCCTTCAAAGTGGACTTCTTTAATCACAATTCAGAAGGTTAAAGATGGGGCAAGAGCTAAAACCATCATTACCATTCCTCGGTATGATGAGTATGGAGCAATCTTCAGCATCACAATTTTGCATTAGAACAATCGCCCAAAAATTTCTCGCGCGCACGTTAGTATATTATAATTATATATAATAAATAAATATATATACTATAAAAGAAAGATACTAACTACGTTAGTACAAAAGAAAAGTTTTTGGGCAGTGTGTTAGCTATTGTGTTAGTGAGTGTGTTAGTTGCCTTTTTGAAATCTCTGTAAAGTACTGATAATAAGTCTTTTATGGTGTGTTAGCAGTGTGTTAGTAGGTGTGTTAGCAAGTGTGTTAGG
>ERZ1034847.19-NODE-19-length-118322-cov-20.015516_pt1 | contig 118322 bp, 105 predicted proteins | sample MGYA00520633_ERZ1034847 | MGnify/ENA primary metagenome ERZ1034847 (study PRJEB33766, sample SAMN09781732) | gut metagenome | biome: gut microbiome | host: Homo sapiens | place: Madagascar | study: EMG produced TPA metagenomics assembly of the PRJNA485056 data... | reverse complement strand
GAACCCAACACGCCTCTCAACGATGCGGACCACGTTGGGTCTTTTAATTTTAAGGAGAAATGTCAAATGGGAGATATGAAACAGCATCAGCCGCCTTTGACAATTGAGGAACAGATAGAAAATCTTAAGAGTATAGGGTTAGTTATCAAAGATGAGGAATATGCACAAAGAATATTAAAAGATATAAAAAGGTTGAATTCAAGACAATGGGATTTCCTGAAAATTGGAGAGAATTATTGGAAGTTAAAAATTGAGCCGGCTTGAACAGAGATGTTCCAATCGGCCTTTTTGCGTTAAGGAAGATTGGAGAGGCACTATATGAAACCAAAAACAGCAAAGAGCATGGAGCTATATGATATATTGCTTAGGCGCGGGTATCCGGAGCCATTTTGCGATGAGATAACGAAAAACCTAAATACCGACTGGACAGCTCAAAGGATGATAGGATATCTGTCACACTATAAAAAGCTTCCCATGGAGGAAATCGCCGATGAAATGCTTGCGATACTCAGCGACCGCAACCGCATAATGCAAAAGCATGAGCTTGAGGAGACAAATGCAAGATGGAATGAATACTTAAACAGATAAAGTCAGGAGGAGTCACATGAGAGTACTGAATATCGAAGATGATACATTTAAACACAATGATATTTGCAAAGCCCTGTCTGGATGTGGGATTAAAGATGTAGAATGGTCCAATAATCTCGCGGATGGCTGGAAACAGATTAAAAACTCAATGGATAGTAATAATCCGTATGATCTGATAATTACTGATATGTATTATCCCGGCGAACAGGGCGGCAGAGAGGAACAATCAGGAGATGTTCTGATTGACAGAGTGATTAAGAACAAAATCACAATACCTGTAATTCTCTGCTCCAGCGTGAATCTCAAATACCCGGAAATATATGGCTGTGTTTATTATAGCAGAGAAAGAAACTGGGAGGCAGATATGCAGAAGCTTGTAAATAGTCTTGTGGCAGGATAATACTAATAAATCTCAAAGTAGTTATTTTCATGATGTACCTCCGTCAGATGATTATAACGTAAGTTAAACCAGAGGGGCACATATATTTTTTGAAAGCGAAATAAAGCTCTGTGCATAAGTGGAAAGGTATGAATTTTTGCGGTATGCAATTACTAAATCATTTTGTAGAGTGGGATTCCCTACAGAGAATACTTCCACAGGCCAGAATGGAGCAGCATATCGTACATATCCCTCTGGGGCAATGGTTACACCAAGGTTCTGTGATGCAAGCTGTATGCAGGTTTGATTATTTCTTGTACGGTACGGAACAGGTGGCTGTATTCCATACTGGTCAAACAGTCTTTGGGCGGAACGGCCGGTATTCTGATCCGGAAAATGTAATATAAAGGGAGTGTCAGCGAACAGGCTTAAGTCAAGCCATGGGTAGCGGCACTCTTTTTTTATTACTGCTTTTTGGGCAAGAGGATGTCCGACAGGCAGTACTAATAATATTTCTTCATGGCACAGCAGCTCATAATTTAGTTTGGGATGCTCCTGCCAGTTGCTTAAAATGGCAAAATCCAGATTGTTATCGGATATCAGCTTGTCCTGTATTGAATGACCATATTCAAAAAAATTAATGCAGACACCGGGGTGTTTTTCGTTAAAAGCAGGCAGCAGCTGTGGTATAAGGCTGGTGCTGCGCATTGGCGGCAGAGCAATATTCAGCTCACCCTTATAGTAAGAGCGCATATCTGAAAGCTCTTTTTTCCAGTCCTGATCGAGTGCCAGTACTCTTCTTGCGTAATCCAGATAACGTTGTCCTAAAAAGGTCAGATCATACTGGTATCCATTTCGTCTAAAGACCTTTCCACCGAGTTCTTTTTCAAGCTTGTGCAGATATTTAGTTAATGTTGGCTGAGAAACATAGAGTGCCTCTGCAGCACGTGTGAGATTATGATGTTCAGCTATCGCTATAAAATATTCAAGGTCAGTATATTCCATGACAGATCCCCCATATATGTAATTACATAAATCTAAAACTATGCCATAAAGGTATAGAATTGATGAAAACAATGAATTAGACACATGATATGTTTTATATTACTATTAAATTGTCGAAAGGGCAAGAGAAAGGTGATGTATATGGGGAAATATTTAGAGAAGGTATTTCGACTGTCACAATATGATACGAATATAAAAACTGAGATGATTGCAGGAATTACAACATTTGTTACGATGGCATATGTTCTTGCAACAGTTCCCAATATGCTTGGAAACGCAGGCTTAAACAAAAGTGCCGTAATGACAGCGGTGATACTGTTGATAGTCATTACCACATGTGCAATGGCATTTTACACAAACAGACCGTTTGCACTGGCGCCGGGGCTAGGAAGTACCGGAATAGTGGTATCCATGATAACAAATGAAGGCATTTCACCGGAGAAAGCAGCGGGAGTGATATTCCTAAGTGGAATACTTTTTATTGCAATCTCTTTTCTGGGACTGCGAGAGGCTGTAGTAAAAGTGATACCGGTCAGCCTGAAGCATGCGGTAAGTGCAGGAATAGGGCTGTTCATAGCTCTGCTGGGGGCAAAAAGCTGTGGACTTATAGCTGCCAATGAGAAAAAGAATAGTCTTACATTTGGTGATTTAAGGTCACCGGAAGTTATTCTTTGTCTGATAGGATTTTGCCTGATGCTCTTGGTAAAGATAAAGAATATACCGGGAGGCATTATTTTATCTATACTCATTACCACGATAGCCGGAATTCCGCTTGGTGTGACAAGACTGCCGGATAGGATAATTTCATTTCCGGGAAAAATGGATGATATATTTTTGAACATTGATATAAAGGGTGCATTGAATACAGCATATATTCCATTTTTGATAGCATTGTTCATACCGGATTTCTTCTCTACATTTGGCACGGTGCTGGGCGTAGGGGCAAAAGCAGGATATCTTGATGAAAAGGGAAATCTGCCGGGAATTGAGAAATGTTTTCAGGTGGATGCTGTGTCAACAAGTGTTGGGGCATTGTTTGGAATACCGAGCATGACTACATATCTTGAGTCATCAGCCGGTGTTGAGGCAGGCGGAAAAACAGGGCTTACCGTTATATTTACAGGAATATGCTTTCTGCTCATGCTATTTTTCTCGCCGATTGTGCTGATGATACCGACAGCGGCAACAGCACCTGTGCTTATATATATTGGAATACATATGCTTGGTGCGATGAAAAATATTGATTACTCTGATATGACAGAGTATATGCCGGCATTTTTATGTATTGGCTTTACTATATTTGCAAACAACATAGCGAATGGGATCTGTATAGCAATCCCGGTGTATGTGCTTATGAAGCTGATTTCAGGAAAAGTGAAAGAGATACAGCCTGTTATGTACATAGTGACAGCTATTTGTATTTTATATTTTATAACATTGATATAAAGGCATATGAGGTACCGTATATACCAAATTTATACCAGAAGATCATACATGTAGAAAAGGAGAATCACATGAGTAAAAGACCAATTATAATTGATACCGATCCGGGCATAGATGATGCTCTTGCAATTGCGATAGCATTATTTTCAGAGGAGCTGGATGTTAAGCTGATCACCACTGTAGCCGGAAATGTTTCGCTGGAGCAGGTGACAGAAAATGCGCTTAAGCTTTTAAAATTTTATGAAAAGGATGTACCGGTAGCGAAAGGCTGTGCACAGCCGCTTCTGGCGGAGTTTGTGGATGCTTCGGATATTCACGGTAAAAGTGGAATGGAGGGATATGATTTCCCGGAGCCGAAAACAGAGCTTTTATTACAGGAACATGCCGTAAACGCAATGCGAAGAGTGATAATGGAAAGCGATGAGCCTATAACTATAGTGCCGATAGCTGCCATGACAAATATAGCATTGTTATTTGCACTTTATCCTGAGGTGAAATCAAATATCAGAGAAATCGTCATGATGGGCGGTTCAGTCACCAGAGGAAATAAAGGTGTTATGTCAGAATTTAACGTGGCAACAGATCCGGAGGCCGCTGCAATGGTATTTAATTCAGGTGTTCCTATTGTAATGGCAGGACTTGATGTTGGTTGGAAAGCACTTGTTATGCCACAGGATAGTGAAGAAATCAAAAAGATGGGAAAAGTCGGAGATATGGCATATCATCTTTTCAAACACTACAGAGGCGGCAGCTTTAATACAGGACTTAAAATGTATGACAGCTGTGCGATAGCATATCTGCTTTGTCCGGAGCTTTATACAGTTGAGGAAACCTACGTAGGAGTTGAACTAAATGGCACCATGACTACGGGATGTACCGTGGTTGATCTGAAGGGTTATCTTAAAAGGAAACCGAACGCTAAAGTGTGTACGGATATTGACGGTGAGAAATTCAGAGAATGGTTTAAGCAGTCAATTTCAAGATGTATATAATAATATTTAAGGAGGATGGATTATGACTACATTTGTCATGTATGCCGCAGCCATTATATCTGTGGCGATAGTAATTTTTATGCTTATCAAAAAGATGGATATTAAGATAACACTCTTTTTGATGGGAATTGTACTTATGTTTGTTGGATGTGCACTTGGAAATCCGCTTGGAGGCGAGGATTTTGTATCGACAGGATCGGTGTTTTTAGATCCTTTAAAGGTAATCGCAGATCAGTTTAAGAGTACTATATCATCAGCAGGATTTATCATACTGATACTTGGCGGTTACTCAGCATATATGAGTGCCATAAATGCAAACAGCGTAACAGTAAACGTGCTTACAAAGCCGATAGCAAAGATTAAATCAGTATACATACTGGTACCAATCGTATTTTTACTCGGTAACCTGCTTTCACTTGTTATACCAAGTGCGTCAAACCTTGCAGTTATCCTGCTTGCAACACTTTATCCAATCCTTATAAAGGCTGGAATGAGCTCGCTTACAGCGGCAGGTATCATTGCTACAACAGCTACTATTGTGCCTACACCACTCGGAAGTGATAATGTAGCGATTGCAGCGGAGCTTGCGAATACAACAGAATTTGCAGGACTGACAGCAACAGACTATGTATTCAAATATCATGCAATAGTATCAATACCTACACTGCTTATCATGGCAGCAATCCATTTCTTCTGGCAGAAAAAATGTGATAAAAAAGCAGGTGTGATCGAGGCTAAGGCAGTAGAGAGCAAAGATGTTGAGGAAATTAAAGGCGGGGTATTGTACAAGACAGTATATGCTATTTTACCATTACTTCCTATTATTTTGCTTATCGGTTCATTTGCTGTACAGAAGATTACAGGAGCACAGATTGATATAAGCGTTGAAGTAGCAACATTATTCTCATTTATCGTAGCAATCATCTGTGAGATCATCAGAAAACGTAATGCTGGTGAGACTCTTAAAGAGACAGAGGCATTTTTCAAGGGAATGGGTGGCTCAATGCCGATAGTTGCTCTCCTTGTTGCAGGAACAGTATTTGTTACAGGATTAAAATCAATCGGACTTATCACAGCATTACAGAGTGCCATGACAGGTCTTTCAGGTGGAGGACTTGGATTTGTACTTCCACTCATACTGGTTGCGCTTACAGCACTTATCGTACTTTTAAGTGGAAGTGGTACAGCATTATTCTTCGCAATGGTTCCGCTTATGGTGCCACTTGCGGTAGCAGCAGGAATTTCACCGCTTGCGGTATCGATCCCAATGGGACTTGCCGGAAACCTTCTTCGTGCGGTCTCACCGGTATCGGCAGTTGTAATGATTGTGGCTGGAAGTGTAAAACGCGAGCCGCTTGAAATAGTAAAAAGAACTTCTGTACCAATGATTGCAGGAACAGTGGTAATGTTTGTACTTTCTATGGTAATATTCCTGTAGGAAAGTATATGATTATATTTGAAAGAAATATATTATTCGGAGGGCTGCAGACGTGAAAGCATTAAATTATGGATCGTTAAATATTGATTTTGTATACAATGTGGAGCATTTTGTGAGAAGCGGAGAAACCATATCCTCACAGAACATGGCAATATTTGCGGGAGGAAAAGGACTTAATCAGTCTGTAGCCCTTGCCAAAAGTGGCATAGACACCTGGCACGCAGGTAATATCGGCGAAGATGGAGAGTTTCTTGCAGAGATACTGCAAAAAGCGGGAGCACATACAGATTTCATCACACGTCTGCCGGGCAGAAATGGCCATGCCATCATACAAAAACAGCCAAATGGTCAGAACTGCATACTGTTGTATGGTGGTTCAAACAGGCAGAACACAAAGATACAGGTGGATGAGGTATTATCCCATTTTGAGAAAGGCGATTATCTGATTCTGCAAAATGAGATAAACGAGATTTCATATATCATGGAACGGGCGCATGAGAAGGGCATGATAATAGTACTCAATCCGTCGCCGATGGATGAAAAAATTTTTACATATCCGCTTGAGTATGTGGATTATTTCCTCCTTAATGAGATAGAAGCTAAGGATTTGACAGGATTAGGCGATTCCGTTGGAGAAGTCAGGTGTATTGAAACTGATGAACTCCTTGATGCAGTATGCAGTCATTTCCCGAAAAGTAAGGTTGTGTTGACTTTAGGAGAATACGGCTCAATCTATAAAGATGAAAAACAAAAAATTCATCAGCCGATAGTGAAGGTACCGGTCGTTGATACAACAGCGGCAGGAGATACATTTACCGGATTTTTCATCGGAAGTATCGCAAAAGGACTTTCACCGAAGGAAGCAATGCAGATGGCAGCAAAAGCATCGGCTATAGCTGTTTCAAGACATGGAGCAGCACCATCTATACCTGAATTCAATGAGGTGTATGATTTGGGCCGGTAATGACTATGGTATTATGGGGGCACGAAAGACCTTGAGTTTATAATAAACTCAAGGTCTTTTTCTGTATTATAAGCAATGAATTTATAAAAAATATAAAAATCTGTAAGAAGTTGGACTACTAAATACAGTAGATATGGTGTAAAATGATGCTTATAGTAAAGTCAGGACATTATCAAATGCAATAGAACTATGGGAATATAAGGGAATGTATATAACAATTATACGATATAAATTTTAAAAGAAGAGGGAATATAATTATGGCAAAAAAGGTTACTATTAAAGATATAGCTGATATGGCAGGGGTTTCAATCGCAACCGTTTCGCATGTTATAAACAGAACAAGATATGTGAGCCCGGACCTTGTTGAAAAAATAGAAAATATTATTATAGAAACCGGATATCATAAAAAAATAGAAGAAAAAGAAAGACGACTCAAGGTTGGAAGGCAGTCGGAAATAGTTGCAGTTATTCCAAGTGTTGAAAGCACGATTTATCGTGATATGGTGGTATATTTAAAAAAATATGTTAGTATTCAGGGGTATCAGTTTTATATCGCAATTACGGACAATGATATTAAAGAAGAGGCTCAGGTACTGGAAGGGCTGATACAGAATAAAAAAACAGCAGGTATTATACATGTACCTGTCAGTGATGTTGCCGCAGATTATAAAAAGCTGATTGAATCCGGAATTCCATTTGTCTGTATGGAAAGAAATATTTTGGGAGATGGTATAGACGCTGTTGAATTTCGAGATAGAGAAGCCATTTTCAAGGGAACTGATTATCTGTTACAATGTGGTCATAAGAATATTTTGTTTTTAAGAGAAAGCTTGAAGAGTACGACGAGAGATGAAAGAACACGAGGCTTTCTCCTTGCATTAGAAGAACATGGAATCAATACAAATGATGCAAATATTTCAGACATTAATATCGAATCCGGAGCTGATAACTGTATTTTGGAAATACAAAAGGCAATGAGACGATATATGCCAACTGCAATTATGGCAGGAGGAAATAGAATTACTTTATACCTTATGAAAACTATGAGGGATAGAGGAATTGAATGTCCTGAAGAGATATCGGTTGTTGGATTTGGTGATGAGGGATGGTCGGAGTTAACGTATCCACCATTGACGATTTTAAAGAGAGATGTTGAAGGGCTGAGCAGACGAGCAGTAAATATGCTTTTTGAAAAGATAAATACAGGACGTGTGATTGAACAGGATTATTATGCCGATGTAGAGTTGATAATAAGAAAATCCACAAGAATGTTGGATAATGGACCTTTTGGAGAAGAGGCAGCTACACCGGAATCAATAGTCATAACAAAAGAGGAAAAGAGCCGTTTGCGTGCCGGAAATTTCCGTGTGGCAATATCGTTTCATTATACAGGAACATCATGGGCGGAATTACACGAAAAGGGAATCCGCGATGAGTTGGAACAATACGGAATTGATATTATATCAGTAACAGATGCACATTTTGATGCATCTTTGCAAAATGCACAGCTTGAAGGTATTCGTTTACAGAAACCGGATGCTGTAATTGCAATTCCGGCTGATGATAAAGAAACAAAAGAACAATTCCGTGAATTGGCAAAGGTGTCAAAGCTTGTTTTTCTGAGTAATGTCCCTGAGAATATGGAAAAAAATAGTTATGTTTGCTGTGTGTCTGTTAATGAGATTGAAAATGGAATTAATGTCGGCAGGATGATGGGAGAGTACTGTAAAGGAAAACACGTGGAAGCCGGATTTATCATACATGGAGCGGTCTTTTATGGTACGCGTGCCAGGGATGAGGCAGTGGAAAAAATTATTTCAGAACAATACAAAAATATAGATATTAAGGCAATAAGAGGTTTTGGAGAAATTGAAAATGCATATCAGGTTTGTAAAGATATGATTACTGAGAATCCACAAATTAAAGTCTTGTATGTAAGCTGGGATAGACCGGCGCTGTTGGCCATTAAGGCGTTGAAAGAGATGCATAGAGAAGACATCGCTATATTTACAACGGATTTAGATTATAAAATTGCACAATATATGGAAAGTGGTATTGTAAAGGGATTAAGTACTCAAAGACCTTATGAGCAGGGAAGAACAGCTGCGCATGTGGTAGCGAAATCTTTATTAAGTAATGATGTGCCAAAATATGTTGGAGTGCAGCCGTATGTTGTGGATTCTAAGCAGCTAGGAAGAGCATGGAAGGATATTTTTCATGAGGGAATGCCTGAAGAAATGAAATAATGCCGGATAAAATTAAATATCTAAAAAGAAATATATGTGAAGAAAAAGAATATCATTTTGATATTCTTTTTTAATTGCTAAAAATTTACGTAAAAAATACTTTTGAAATGTTAATTTGCGCAAAACACAATCGTATAATTGTTGAAAACGACGAATTAAACAAGATTTTACGTAAAATTATTGACAAATAATAGAGCAAAATATATCATGTAATCACAGAAACAAACAAAAACAAATAAATTTACGTAAATTTAAAAAATGGAGGAAAAAACTATGGCAAAAATAAAAAAATTATTAGCATTGGGCTTATGCCTGTGTATGGCAGCAGGGATTACTGTAGGATGTGGCAATAGTAAGTCATCAAAGAATGGTACGGATTCTGGTAAGAATACAAATGATGGATTATCGTTTGCATTTTGTACTAATACCTTAAACAATACATTTCAAAGCTCAATTGATTCAAAGCTAAAAGAACTGTGTGACAAAGATGGAATATCATATACATGTTTAGATCCTGACTATGATTTGAATAAGCAGCTTAGCCAGTTGTCAGATGTAGCAAATAATGGATATGATGCAGTATTTGTTATTCCTGTTGATTCAGCAGGAATAACATCAGGGCTGGCAGAAATAAGCGAAGCTGGTATTCCTATATTTAATGTAGACACTGCAGTTATAGATGATGACCTTGAGAGCTTTGTAACACAATTTGTTGGAACTAATGCGTATATGGCAGGACAGCTTGTTGGAGAACAGATGGTTAAGGATCATCCGGATGGAGGAAATATTGCAATTTTGGATTTCCCTTCAAATGAAAGCTGTGTTGATCGTGTAAATGGATTTCTTGATGGACTTGGAGACAGTAAAGATAAGTTTAAGATAGTAGCCCAGCAGGATGGTGGAGCAGCCTTAGACAAATCAATGGAGCTGGCAGAAGACATTATTACAGCATCTCCTGATATGGATGCATTTTTCTGTATCAATGATCCATCTGCACTTGGTGCTGCAGCTGCTATTAAAGCAGCAAATAAAACAGGCAAAATTGGTGTATATAGTATTGATGCCTCACCGGATGGAAAACAGGCATTACTGGATGATGAATTTACAGCTGTTGCATGTCAGGTACCTGTACAGATTGCAGATTATTCTTTTAAGGAAGCTGTAAAGTATGTTAATGGAGATACTAAAATTGATGAGAAAAAGGTATATCTCGATTCGCATTTAGTGTCTAAGGATGAGGCTGAGAAAACTCTTAAAGAATGGCAATAATAAGGGAGAGTTATTATGGGACAGACAGTATTAGAAATGACAGGGATAAAGAAAAGCTTTGCAGGTATTTATGCTTTAAATGGAATTGACTTTTCTTTGGAACTGGGCGAAGTACATGCACTGCTTGGTGAGAATGGAGCAGGAAAGTCAACATTAATTAAAGTGCTTGGCGGAATTTATCAGCCGGATTGTGGATTGATAAAAGTTAATGGAAAAGAAGTAAAAATTGATGGAGTCCCAGCAGCAAGAGCAAATGGTATAGGTATTATACACCAGGAAATAGTATTGGTGCCTTACCTTACAGTTGCACAAAATCTGTTTTTGGGAAGAGAAATTAGAACTAGACTTGGAACCTTGGATGAAGCGGAGATGAACCGCAGGGCAGCAGATATGATCTCTGCCCTGGGGGTCAATATAAAAGCTGAAACAGTAGTTGAGAAGCTGACTATCGCACAACAACAAATGGTAGAGATTGTAAAAGCTGTATCATTTAACGGAAAAATAATTGTTATGGATGAACCTACATCATCTCTTTCAAATGAAGAGGTGGAGCAGCTATTTGGAATTATTGAGAATCTAAGGAAGAAAAAAGTAAGTATTATTTATATTTCTCATAGAATGGAAGAGTTATTCCGAATATCAGATCGAATTACTGTTATCAGAGACGGAACATATGTAGGAACAAAAAAAACTGTCGAGACGAATGCGAATGAATTGGTAGCAATGATGGTTGGAAGAGATCTTGATAATTTCTATGTAAGAGATTATTGCGATGTGGAACATGCTCCAATTGCACTTGAAGTAAAAAATCTATCACGTCAGGGAACATTTGAAGATATCAGCTTTTCGGTTCATAAAGGAGAGATACTTGGATTTGCAGGACTTGTAGGCGCTGGAAGAAGTGAGATTATGGAAGCTGTTTTCGGAGCAAGACCATATGATGCCGGCCAGATTTTCCTGAATGGAGATGAAGTGCATTTTAAAAATCCTATGCAGGCAATTAAATCAGGAATCGCATTGGTTCCTGAGGACAGAAAAAAACAGGGGCTTGTACTGGGAAACAGTGTTGCATTCAATTTAACTTTATCAAGTCTGCGTTTTTGTATGAATGGAATTGCTATCAGTGAAAAAAAGCGTGATTCGACTATTGAACATTATAGTAAAAGACTTAGGATTAAAGCAGCTTCTCCGGAGATTGAAGCAGGTAGTCTTTCGGGTGGAAATCAACAGAAGGTTGTACTTGGAAAATGGCTTGCAACAAAGCCGGATGTCTTGATTCTGGATGAGCCTACAAGAGGCGTAGATGTAAATGCCAAGTATGAAATATATACTGTAATAAATGAACTGGCAAAGGCAGGCATTGCAATTATTATGGTTTCAAGTGAATTGCCTGAGATTATCAACATGTGTGATAACGTTTGTGTTATAAGAGCAGGTAAGCTTGTTGGAAAGCTCGGAAAAGACCAGATGAATCAGGAAGAAATTATGAAGTATGCTGCAGGAGGCGTAGAGTAATATGAGTGAGAAGAAAAGAGAAGTAAATGCATTTGGAAAAAGAAATCCATTCACTTCAATTATAAAAGGCAATATAGGAATTATTGCAGTATTGATTATTATGTGCGTAATAGTGTCAATTGCAACGGATAAATTCCTTACAACAAATAATATAATTTCTGTTTTAAGACAAATTTCAATAAATACATATATCGCACTGGGAATGACTCTCGTAATTATACTGGGACACATTGATTTGTCGGTTGGTTCAATTGTTGCGATGTCGGGAACCCTTACGGTTGGACTTACTGTAAATCAGGGAATGCCACTTATAGTAGCAATAATTATTGGATTGGCAGTAGGAACTCTTGCTGGATTTATCAGTGGATTTATAGTATCTCATTTTAAGGTACCTGCATTTATTATTACAATGGCAATGATGAATATTGCAAGTGGTATTGCATATGTGTATACAGGTGGACAGTCTACACGTATTACAGATAAGATGTTTATAGCTATAGGTACAGGATATTTGTTTAATGTAATTCCGCTTCCGGTAGTATATATGGTAATTTTGATTGCAATATTCAGTTTCCTTTTAAGCAAAACTAAATTTGGAACTTATGTATATGCAATTGGAGGAAACAGGGAGGCTGCAAGATTATCCGGCGTTCCTATTAAAAAAATAGAAATTATTGTATTTACGCTTTCAGGTGCGCTTGCAGCCTTCGCAGGACTTGTTCTTTGCTCAAGAATGTATTCAGGACAGCCATCAGTAGGAAGTGGATATGAATTGGATGCAATTGCCGCATGTGTACTTGGTGGAACATCAATGACCGGAGGAAAGGGCCGGATAAGTGGAACTGTATTTGGTGCGATGGTAATTGGAATTATTTCCAATGGATTAAATCTGATAGGAGTTTCATCTTATTGGCAGCTAATCATTAAGGGTCTGATTATTGCATGTGCAGTTCTGCTGGATTGTCAGAAGGATAAAATAGCGTTGTTAAAAAATAAGGTAAGGGCTGCAAAATAAATTGGAAAGGAAATCTGTTCGTTTTTTACGATACAGAGAAAGATAAGCAAATGGAAATTTTTCGTAAAATGTCTTTCGCGGATTCTACGGGAGATGCAATTCCGTTTTACCACGAAGGAAAATATCATATTTTTTCACTTACATCTCCACCGGGAACGACCGTCTATCCGGAGAGACTGCGTACAACCTGGAGCCATAGTATATCGGATGACTTAGTGCATTGGCAGGAGCTTCCGACGGCATTATATCCGGGGGAAGGAGATGAACCGGATGCTTCTGGAGTGTGGACCGGTTCAGTAATATATGGTGAAGGACAATATCATGCATTTTATACAGGATATTGTCTAACAGCGGAGTTTCAGCAGACCATATGTCACGCAACAAGCGATGATGGAATAACGTGGACAAAAGATATCGCAAATCCTGTTATTACTCCGATGACAGAGCTCTATGAAAAACTTGATTGGAGAGATCCGTATGTTTTTTATAATGAAGAAGATGAAAATTATTGGATTTTGATTTCAGCGAGAAGACTTGATATGCCGGTTACACGAAGGGGCTGTATAGTGCTGTACCGTTCAAAGAATTTAAAGGATTGGACGTATTATGGACCAATATATTCACCGGGGCATACAAACTGTCCGGAATGTCCGGAAATGTACAAGATGGGAGGTCACTGGTATTTGTCTTACTCAAGATTTTCAGAGTTTGTAAATACAATATACCGTGTATCAGAGTCTCCTTTTGGTCCATGGAGAAAACCTAAAAAGGATGGTATTGGTGGAAGACGCTTTTATGCTGCTAAGTCAATGCAAAATGATGATGGAAGACGTTTTTATTTTGGATGGGCGCATGATCGTGCAGAGCAGAGTGACAAAGGTGAATGGTATTGGGGTGGAACATTTTGTATTCCACATGAAGTGGTGCCAACCGAAAATGGAGAGTTAAATGTAAAGTTACCATGTGAATATGAGCATATATTTGATAAAGCTGTTAATTGGAAATATATATCAGTTCTTGGAAATGCAAAGAATTATGGTGAAAAAACTATAACATTGAATGCATTGGAAAGCTGTTCATATGGATTTTTGAGACACACGGAAGAAAGCTATATGCTGACATGCAAAATAGTGCCAAGAGAAACATATGATACGTTTGGTATTCTTTTAAAGTCTGATAAAGAGGCAAGTGGATGTTTATTTCTTGAATTTGACAAAGCAATGCAAAGGGTCTCATTTTTAAATCTTCCGATGGGAGTGGATCCATTTTGGGTACAGTCGTGTCAGGCGGTTCCGCCGGCAACCGAGCCTGGGCCGGATGGGGTGCGTGTCTGTGAGAAAACAATGCAAATTGAAGACGGAAAGGCAATAGACGTAAAGATTATTGTGGATCATGACATGATAGAGGCATTTATTGATGAACAGATAGCGTTCACATATAGAATATATGCCAAACCGGAATTTGAAACTGGTATAATTGCTCAGGATTCGAATGTTGAATTCTATAATTTAAGCATTTCCGGAAAATAATTGCGAATGGGAGAGACATGGATGGAAAAAGAATATGATATAGTTGCGATGGGAGAATTATTAATTGATTTTACACCGGCAGGAGTTTCAGAAACCGGCATGTGTCTTTATGAACGTAATCCGGGAGGGGCACCGGTAAATATGCTTACTGCAGCAGCTAAAGCAGGATTTAGAACAGCCTTTATAGGCAAGGTTGGAAATGACATGCATGGTAAATTCTTAATAGAAGCTGTTGAAAATCAAAATATTAATAGCGATGGCATTATATTGGATGATAATGTATTTACTACACTTGCATTTGTAAATCTTACAAAAGATGGAGAAAGATCATTTGCGTTTGCAAGGAAACCCGGAGCAGATACAATGATAGGGTACAAGGAAGTCGATACTCAAATTTTACAGAATACAAAAGTTTTTCATGTGGGTTCACTCTCTCTTACTGATGAACCTGCACGTTCCACAACATTTCAGGCAGTGAAATGTGCAAAAAATGCAGGTGCAGTTATATCATATGACCCCAACTACAGGGCGCCTCTTTGGAATAATGAGAAGACTGCTATAGAACGTATGCGTTCAATGCTTCCGTTTGCAGATATGATTAAATTGTCTGATGAAGAAACTGCTTTACTTACGCCATACGAAAATCCGGATGAAGCAGCAAACTATTTATTAGACCATGGAATAAAAATAGTTGCAGTGACACTCGGAAAAGAAGGAGTGTTAATATGTAATAGGAAAGATCATCAAAAGGTAAGTGGTTTTTCAAGTCAAGTAGTAGATACTACAGGGGCAGGAGATTCATTTTGGGGTGGATTTATGTCTCAATTTGTAAAAAGCAAACTTAACCCTGAAGATTGTTCTATTGAAGAATTAAAAAAATTTGCAAGGTATGGAAATGCAGTAGCAAGCCTGTGCATAGAAAAAAAAGGAGGAATATTGTCAATTCCTGAAGAAAAAGAAACTTTTAAACGTTTACAGATAAGTGTGTGAAAAAACAATCGTAGTGCAAAATAATTGAAAATATACGATTATAGCCTCACTTTCAAATTTAAAAATATAGTAATGAAAAATGCAACATTTCTCTAAGAAATGTTGCATTTTTCGTCTAAGAACAAGGATTTTTGTGGGAAGTGGTCGTCAAAAAAGGCAGATACAACCAATAAAGGGCAAATATAATTTTTAAATAAGTTGTAATTAGGGGTAAAGTATTAGAATTGATGTCCGATATAGTAACTGTAAGATAAAAAATGCAACATTTCTTAGAGAATTGTTACATTTCACATAAGCATGGAAATAGCTTAAATCAAGTGCACGGAGGTATACATAATGCTTAAATTATCGCTTAAAGAGGGAGAATATGTAAACATCGGAGACAACATCAGAGTGGTCTATGCCGGTGGAAGCGGAAAGAACGGACGTCTCATGATAGATGCTCCAAGAGAGATGAACATCTCAAGGTCAAACAACGACCCGAATCCTGAGAAGAGAAAAGATACATATTATCCGGAGCCAAGGATTTCAGAGGAAGCACAGCATGAAATCAAGAAGATTATCTGGAATGAGAGACAGAAAAAGGCAAAGCCGGCTAAAGCAGATAAGAAAGCATAAGTAGACAAGTTAATAGGCGGCTGTGGCGCAAGCCACACCCGGGAAGCCGCTTGTTATAGAAAACCGCAACTGCTTAAATAAAAATATACACAAAGCAGCTGCAAAACCCTCGGGAAAAGGATTTCCAGAGGTCAAACATAATAACCCATGAATATGGGACAAGGAGGATTATATTATGGTAGTACAACACAACATGCAGGCAGCAAATGCCAACAGAATGCTTAACGTAACAACAAGCGCACAGTCAAAGAGCACAGAGAAGCTTTCATCAGGTTACAAAATCAACCGTGCAGCTGATGATGCAGCCGGACTTACAATATCTGAGAAGATGAGAAAACAGATTCGTGGACTTGATCGTGCTTCAACAAATGCTGAGGATGGTGTTTCATCTGTACAGACAGCTGAGGGTGCTCTTACAGAGGTCCACTCAATGCTCCAGAGAATGAACGAACTTGCAACACAGGCTGCCAATGGTACAAACTCAAAGGATTCAGACCGTCAGGCTATCCAGGACGAGATTGACCAGTTAACAACTGAAATCGATCGTGTATCTGAAACAACCAAGTTCAATGAGACATACCTCTTAAAGGGTGATGCCGGAACAAAGACAATCAACATGAAAGCTCATGACGCAGGTCTTAAGGGAACACTGACAGACAATGGCGATGGAACAGCTACATTCGTAATGGATACTCTTAATGCAGGTGACAAAGTTTCTATCGGTGGAAAGAATTATACTATCGGTGGAGAGACTGCTGATGTTACATCAATGCTTACAGCTGCAGGAATTACAGATAAGGCTGGAGATAAAGTTACAATTAATGGAAAAGAGTACACATACTTCGATAAAGCATCTGACGGAAAGACAGTATTGACAAATAAAGGATATTATGAGACTGCACCGGATACGGCAGATGCAACTACTGCTTCACCAACATATGCTGATAGTACTGCGATTGGTGCTGCCACAGGTACAATTTCTGTTGGCACTAAATCTGTAACAAAGATGAAAGACGCTGGAGCGGATGGAATTGACGATACAGACACAACTGTAATCTCTAAAAATAAAGCATACGAACTCGCATCAAAGGAATTACTTAAGGCTAATCAGATTGGTGATACCGAAGGAAATGCTAAAGTAGGTGTCGGTGCTGTTGATACAGCTGTTGACCTTACAAATGGAACAGGAACATTCAAAATTCAGACTGGTTCTGCAAAAGTTGCCAACACATTAAGCTTCAGTCTCCACGTAGGTTCTGACGCTGATATGACAAACAAGATTCAGGTTGACATTGACTCTATGGATTCTGCAAGCCTTGGCATCAAGGGTATCAACGTTAAAGATGATTCAGGAAACGCTGCTACATACGCTATCGACGCTATCTCAGATGCAATCAGCAAGGTTTCATCACAGCGTTCATCACTCGGTGCAGTTCAGAACCGTCTTGAGCACACAATCAATAACCTCGACAACGTAGTTGAGAATACTACAACAGCTGAGTCTCGTATCCGTGATACAGATATGGCTAGTGAAATGGTTAACTACAGCAAGAACAACATTCTTGCACAGGCTGGACAGTCTATGCTTGCACAGGCTAATCAGTCAAACCAGGGTGTACTTTCACTCTTACAGTAATCATCTACAATTTAATGTTGTATAAAGCAGGAAGAGCTCGAAAGGGCTCTTTTTGTTATGCACTTCTTTCTCTTAGTATGAAAATGTACGATTATTTATTCCCGAATAAATTGCAGACATCCCCTGTAAAGTAGTATAATAACAACAATTAATACAGCTAATTGCACAAACTGGAATTGGCAATAAGCATGAAAAGAGGTTTACACTATGGACGTAAGAAAAATGAGAAACGAATTACTGGGAAAGCGCCTTGTGGCTGCGCTTGAGTCGCGCAACATGGAGGCCTATTATGTAGAGACAAAGGAGGAGGCTGTTAAGAAGGCGCTGGAGCTGATTCCGAAGGGCAGCTCAATCAATATGGGTGGTGCCACATCGGTGAAGGAATGTGGTCTGTATGAGGCTCTTTCAAACGGAGAATATCAGTTTTATGACAGGGACAAGGTGTCTACGCAGGAGGAGAAGCAGGAGATAGCGTTAAAGGCATTTACATCGGATTATTTCCTTGGAAGTGTCAATGCGATGAGCGAGGATGGCGTATTTATCAATATAGATGGAAATGCAAACCGCGTGGCGGCATATGCTTACGGACCGAAGCATGTGCTTCTTATAGTGGGCATGAACAAGGTCGTAAAGACCGAGGCAGACGCTATGAGCCGTGCGAGAAATGAGGCAGCGCCAATCAACGCACAGCGCTTTGGCATCGACACACCATGCTCTAAGAACGGTACCTGCTTTGACTGTAAGAGCCCGCAGTGTATCTGCTGTCAGATTCTGACCACACGCTTTTCAAAGGTGAAGGGACGTTTCCAGATTATTCTTGTGGATGAAAATCTGGGCTTTTAATATGTGAACAGCCGGAAAGGAAACATACAAAATGGGATATTTAATCAGTGAGACAACAAAAGCAGAGCGAGAGGCAATTGTGGCTGAGTCGCTTGGAAATATTGAGGCCACCTGCGATGGCTGCATGTCGGGGCTTGCCGAGATGTATCAGGACTATATCGACGGAAAGAAGGAGCTTCGTGAGATAAATATGGAGTTCAATGCCAGGTATGTGCACGGTGAGGATATGCCGGGGCGAAGCGGCTGTGGATATAAGTAATGTGAAACGGTTTAGGATAATTACCGGAGCTTAATGATATCAGGGAGATACAGATGATTTCATGCAGGGATGTTAACAATTTACAAATGGACGGAATGGAGCTTGTGGCGGGAGCTGCAGGGCTTGATCGGATGGTGTCATGGACTTATCTGGTGCAGACTAAGCCTTATAAGGATCATATGAATCCGGGCAACTTTGCACTGCTTGTGGTAGATTACAAGAGATTTTCCATGGACGAGGCATATGATGCCATGGTTGAGCTGAATGAGCTTGGCATATCGGGCTTTGCGATTTCGGTTGTGGAGGACAGGGAAGAGACCCCACAGAGGATGAAGGACAAGGCTGATGAGCTCAAGCTGCCGCTGTTTTATATACGGTGGGAGGGAGCCACCTTTGTTGATATTGCGCAGAGCGTCGGAGAGCTGCTTTTAGAGACCAGTGTGGATAATAAAAGGACCGGGGACTACCTGTACAATCTGCTCTTTGGATATGAGGTAAATGATAAGTATATCGAGAAGATTTCTGCGCAGCTTGGTCTGACCTTTGACAGACCGTACAGGGTGGGAATTATCGTGATAGACCGCAAATACGGAGTGAATCTGGAGCAGGACGAGCACACATATACATACTATACCGACTGTCTGAACCGCGAGGTTATCCATATGAAGAAAAGGCCTATGTATATGAGGTTTTTGAACAAATTTGTGCTTCTTTTTGAAGAGACAAAGGATATGGAGACGGAGCATCAGATAGAAAGGATACTTGGGGACTTGGACAGTCGTGCCCCGTTTGCAGGGCTCATTCACAGCACATGCATACTCGGTGCTGCATACAGGAAGCCTGCGGATTTTGGCAAGAGCTATCAGGAGGCGAAAAATCTCATCCCCAAAAAGGATATTTTACCCAATCCGACCAACAAGAAGGTACTCAGTGCAAGCTCCATGGGCATATACAAGTATATGTTCAACAGCGGCAATCAGCAGGAAATCATGGATTATTGCAACGAGAAGCTAAAGCGGCTTGAGATGTATGATAATGCAAACGGCTCGTTTCTCATAGATACGCTGCTCAATTACTACATGTGTGGCTTTAATGTCCAAAAAACGGCACAGATGATGTACGTTCATCGCAATTCCCTGCAATACCGTCTGAAAAAGATAGAGGAAATACTGGAAATCAGCCTTGATGACTCGATGGAATATCTGGATGTAGTTAATTGTATTCTTGTAAAAAGGCTTATGTTTAATTAGTTACTGTAAAAATGCACAAACAAATTGTGCAAAATTAACATTGCAAAGCTGCTTCATTAAGTTTATTATACGAACTAAGCAAAGGCGCTGGAGAAAATACTCCGGCGCCTTTTTACATTTCGATAATCAAGGAGGAAAAGATTATGATGAAGAAAAGTAAGAGATTTGCAGCATTGGTATTGACAGGTGTAATGGCAGCGACAACCTTGTTTGGATGTGGTTCATCCTCAGGAGGAGCTGCTTCAGATAGCTCCGCAGCAGACAGCTCATCAAAGAAGGTTTTAAAGGTTGGTATGGAATGTGCATATGCTCCATTCAACTGGACACAGGATACAGATACCACACCGGACGGCAGCAAGGCGGTCAAGATAGCAGGCTCTGATTACTATGCATACGGCTATGATGTAGCAGTGGCACAGAAGCTTGCAGACCAGATGGGAATGGACCTTGAGGTACATAAGGTTGAGTGGTCATCAATCGGTATCTCACTCGATGCAGGAGATTACGATTGTATCATCGCCGGTATGGGCAAGACAAAGGAAAGAGAAGCATCATATGCATTCACAGAGCCTTACTACTATAGAAACAACTGTATCGTTGTTAAGAAGGGCGGCAAGTATTCAAATGTAAAGGGTCTTTCAGATCTCGCAGATACAGGCTGTAAAGTAACGACACAGCTTGGAACAGGCTGGATTCCACTTTTAGACCAGATAAAGGGTGCTGAGCAGTCAGGAAACTTTGAGACTACATCAGAGTGTTTCCTCGCAATATCAAACGGCAGCGCAGATGTATGTGTAATCGATGTTCCGACAGCAGAGTCAGCAGCACTGACAAACGATGATTTACAGATTATCGAGCTGGATGAGAATGATACCTTCACAGGTGATGATGAAATGGTAAATGTTTGTATCGCAACAAGAAAGGATGATACAGCACTCAGGGATAAAATCCAGGATGCCATGAACGCAATCGGCTGGAATGACAAGGCAAAGATGGATGAGCTGATGGATCAGGTTCTGACACAGCAGCCGGCAGCCAACTAGTTGTTAGAGATTTATCTGATTCACGAAAAGATGAAAGACTGTGGGATGATGTTATATCGCATCATCCCACAATAGTCTGATAAACCGGCGTAAGCTGGGGATTAGAGAGATAAAAGTGAGGTAGCAGTATGATGATAAGTAATCCAAGTAATTCGTTAGAATGGATGGTATTTCTGGCGCAGAAATATTCAAGCATGTTTATCAAAGGAACCTGGCTTACGCTGTACATATCGGTAGTTGGTACATTGCTTGGCTTCGTATTGGGATATATCGTAGGCATAGTAAATGATGTAAAGCTTAACGATGGCGACAACATCGTAAAAAAGGTCCTTATCCGTATAGTAAAGGTGATATTTACAGTTTATGTTGAAGTATTCAGGGACACACCAATGATAGTTCAGGCGATGATTGTGTACTATGGAATACGCCAGATGGGCTATGAAAACCTGACACCTGTATTTGCAGGTATTCTCGTAACGGTATTAAATACAGGTGCCTACATGGGAGAGACAGTCAGAGCAGGAATCGGTTCAATAGATATGGGACAGCGCGAGGGCGCATGGGCCATGGGAATGTCACCGTTTAAGACAATGCTCTATGTAGTTTTGCCACAGGCATTCAAGAACATCATTCCAGAGATGGCAAATACATTCCTTTTAAATCTGAAGATGACATCAGTGCTCAATGTTATCGCTGTGCAGGAGCTTTTCATGGCTGCCAAGACAGTAGGTGGAAACTATTACAAGTACTTTGAGTCATATCTGGTCATCGCGGTAATTTACTTTGTACTGTGCTTTGTATTTGATAAGCTCTTCAAGCTGATTGAAAAGAAGTTGCAGGGCAAGACAGACTATGCACTCGCAGTTGAGTACATGGACAATGAATAGGAGGCACAATATGAGTGAGACAGTAATTTCAATTAAGGATTTAAGCAAATCATTTGGTGATCATGAGGTACTTAGAAAGATTGATATTGATGTGCATTCCGGCGAGGTCATCTGTATTGTGGGCTCCTCTGGTTCGGGAAAATCAACACTGCTTAGGTGCATCAACAAGCTTGAGAAACAGACCTCGGGAAAGATTTTATATCACGATAAAGAGGTCAGAAATGTACAAAGGGATATCAATGATTACCGTTCAAAGGTGGGAATGGTGTTCCAGTCCTTCAATTTGTTCAACAATATGACAGTGCTCCAGAACTGTATGCTTTGTACAAGAAGGGTGCTTCATCTGCCAAAGCAGGAGGCCTTTGACAGGGCAATCACACATCTGAAGGCAGTCGGCATGGCTCCTTATATCAATGCAAAGCCATCGCAGCTTTCGGGAGGACAGAAGCAGCGAGTTGCCATTGCCAGGTCACTTTGTATGAACCCGGAGGTGCTTTTGTTTGATGAGCCTACATCGGCGCTTGACCCTGAGATGGTCGGAGAGGTGCTAAATGTCATGAAGGACCTCGCAAGGACAGGACTTACGATGATAATCGTCACACATGAGATGGCATTTGCCAGAGATGTTTCTACAAGAACTATTTTCATGGACTCAGGATATGTGGCAGAGGATGCAGCACCATCAGAGCTGTTTACAAATCCTAAGAATCCAAGAACAAGAGAATTCTTAAGCAGATATCTGGCGGGCTAGTTATACTGGACAGTCATAAGGAGGAAATGATAAATGGATAATTTTGTAGTAACCTTTGCCAGAGGATTTGGAACAGGCGGAAAAGCAATAGCATCACAGCTGGCAAAAGAGCTTGGAATACACTGTTATGAGAACCGTATTCTGACTCTTGCAAGCCAGCTGAGCGGACTTGACGAGAATGTGTTTCAGGAGGTAAATGAGAAGCTGCGTGAAGAGGGCGGATTTACGAGCTTTTTGCGAGGGCTTCCAAGAGCAAAGGGATATATATCAAGAAATGAGAAGTTCAAATCAGATGACAGGCTCTTTGAGTATCAGAGCCAGATTATCAACGAGCTCGCAGACAAGGAATCCTGCGTCATAGTAGGAAAATGTGCCGACTATGTATTAAAGAACCGCCCAAATGTGGTGAGCATATATATTGAGGCACCGCGTGCATTCTGTGTGGAGCGTACCATAGCCAATATGGGTGTGACACCGGAGGTGGCAAATGCCACGATTGAGAGAACAGATAAGTTCAGGGCAGACTATTACAAGTACTATACACACGGAAACTACTGGACCAATCCGGTGAACTATGACCTGACACTAAACAGTGAGCGTGTCGGTGTGGAAAACTGTGTGAAGACGATAGAGCAGTATCTGATCATAAAGGGCTTTATCAAGGCTGATATGATTAAGCCGGTGGGAGAACTCATATAAAAAGTATATAACAAAAATTGCAGCTCGTGTTGAGCTGCAAATTTTTTTATTATTATATAGATATGTCTATCCAAGCAAAGCCTTATCAGAAGCAAATTCCTCGCCGGAAACCTCCTCAAACTTCATGAGCAGATCCTCCACAGTGAGGTTTTTCTTTTCCTCGCCTGAGATATTAAGGACAACCTGTCCGTTATTCATCATGATGAGTCTATTGCCGTGAGCGATGGCATCACGCATGTTGTGTGTGACCATCATGGCTGTCAGGCTGTTCTCCTTGATGATTTTGTCTGTGAGAGTGAGCACCTTTGCGGCTGTCTTAGGGTCGAGAGCGGCGGTGTGCTCATCCAAAAGCAGCACCTTCGGCTTCTGGAGTGAAGCCATGAGCAGTGTAACAGCCTGACGCTGTCCACCTGAGAGCAGACCAACCTTTGAGGTCATTCGATCCTCGAGTCCCAGGTCAAGCTCCTTTAAAAGCTCGTGGAATTGCTCCTTTTCAGCCTTTGTAATACCCCAGCCAAGACCACGGCGCTTTCCGCGGCGAGCGGCAAGTGCGAGGTTTTCATCAATCTGCATGGTTGCGGTAGTTCCTGTCATTGGATCCTGGAACACACGTCCCAGAAATGATGCACGCTTGAACTCAGGAAGTCCTGTAACATCCACTCCATCGATGAGAATTGAACCATCGTCCACAGGCCATGTGCCTGCAACGGCATTGAGCATGGTCGATTTTCCGGCACCGTTTCCACCGATAACAGTGACGAAATCGCCCTCCTCAAGCTTTAGGTTCACACCATTAAGGGCATGCTTTTCATTGATTGTGCCCGGATTGAAGGTTTTATGTACGTTTCTAATCTCTAGCATTTATTTGCCCTCCTTTGCGTTAAGTGCTGCGGCAGAGCGCTTGCCGGCCTTTTTGAAGGAGGCCTTGCTCTTGCCCTTCAGGTAAGGCACCGCAAGGAAAATTGCCACGATGATTGCAGTGAAGAGCTTTAAGTCATCACTTGGCATCTGCAACCACAGAACAATTCCGATTACAATGTAGTAAACAATTCCACCAAATATGACAAAGATAAGTTTTCCCATGAAATTCATGTGCTTTCCGAGGAGCGCATCGCCTAGCACCTCACCGATGATAACTGCGGCAAGACCGATGACGATTCCACCACGGCCCATGTTTACATCGGAAAAGCCTGAGTACTGTGAAAGCAGGCCGCCTGAGAGCGCTACAATTGCATTTGAAAGCGCAAGACCGATGAGCTTCATGTTGTCAATGTTGATACCCTGAGCCTTGCTCATTGCAGGGTTGCAGCCAGTAGCACGGATAGCAGAGCCCTGCTCTGTTCCGAAATACCAGTAAAGCACCGCGATAATTACAATCGAGAAAATCACACCGACAATTATCGCATGTGTCAGGTTACGTGATGAAAGCACCAGATTATATTTATCTGCGCTAAGTGCCTGGTTGGCGTGGCGCTGCATGATATTTAAGTTGATAGAGTAGAGAGCTATCTGTGTAAGGATTCCTGCCAGAATCGGAGGAATGCCGAGCTTTGTATGTAAGAGACCAGTGCAGAGTCCTGCGAGCAGACCGGCAATACATGCGCAAAGCAGTGAAACCCAGATATTGTAGCCGTTAATCGTCATCATAACAGTTACGGCACCACCTGTTGCAAATGAGCCATCAACCGTCAGATCTGCGAAGTCCAGCAGTCTGAAGGTGATATAAACACCGAGTGCCATGATACCCCAAATCAGCCCCTGGGCTATATTGCCCGGAAGGGCATTGGTGAATGCAACCGGATTTAAGGTTGCAAAATAATTCATTAGAATCATTTTATTAAATACCTCCATAGTGCAGCTGTTTATTCAGCTGAGATTTCCTCATAGCCGTCAGGAACTGTGATTCCAAGCTCCTTGGCGCGGTCCGGAAGGTACTCCTTAGTGAACTTAGGAGCGCTCTTAACTTCCATAGTTTTGACGTCTGTACCATTTACAAGAATATCGTAAGCCATCTCACCTGTTGTGTATCCAAGGTCATAGTAGCTGATAGAAAGTGTTGCCACACCACAGCCCTTAGCGATTCCTTCCTCACCAGCGAAGATAGGTTTCTTAGCCTGTGAAGCTACATTGTTGATAGCCTCTGTACATGAAGCAGCAGTGTTGTCAGTTGGGATGTAGATTGCATCAGATGCATCACATGCGCTCTGTGTTACTGCAGCAACATCATTTGAATCAGAGAAAGTGTACTCTTTTACAGTGTATCCCTCGTCCTCAAGGTATTTGGTAATAGTTGTTGACTGGTAGATACTGTTTGGCTCAGATGAGCAGTAGATGATACCGATGTTCTTTGCATCCGGGAAAAGCTCTTTGATGCATTTGGCCTGCTCATCGAGTGGAGCGAGGTCTGTAGTACCTGAAATATTCTTTCCTGTAGTGCCTGACCAGTCTGACATATCAAGAGCTGTAGCGTAGTCTGTGATAGATGTTCCGAGAATCGGAATGGAGTCTGTGGCTGCTGAAGCGGCCTGAAGAGCTGCTGTAGCATTTCCAAGGATAAGGTCGTAGTCATTGGTGACGAACTTGGTGCAGATTGTAGAGCATGTAGAAGCATCTCCTGCGGCATTCTGCTCGTCAAAGGATACATCATCTCCAAGCTTGTCCTTTAATGCGTCCTCAAAGCCCTTTGTAGCGGCATCGAGAGCCTCGTGCTGTACGAGCTGGCAGATACCTACATGATATTTGGCATCTGAGTTCTTACCTGACTGTGTGCCACCGTTTGCTGAACCGGAATTTCCACATCCGGCAAGTCCAAGAACCATTGTTCCTGCAAGAACAAGTGAAGCTAAAATTTTAGATCTCTTTTTCATGATAATTCCTCCTTTTATCAGCGCTTTAAAGCGTTGATGTATCAATTAGGTAAATTATATTCACTTATTAATGAGAAGTCAAGAGATGATGAGGAAAAAGTAGGGTTTAATATATATAAATCATGGATAATAGGCTATAATTGAAAATAAACATAGCATCAACAAAACAGTAAAGGAAGAAAACACTTTGATAAATATAGCGATATGTGATGATGATTTAGTCTTTGCGTCAAAAATAGAAGCAATGCTTTTACAGATTTCTAAAAAGCAGATGATAAAAATGAATATAGAAGTTTTTTCTGACGGAAGTGAATTATGGGACGATATAGCATTCGGGAAAAATAAATATGAGCTGTTATATCTGGATATTGAAATGGTCAGGATTAATGGTATAGAAGTTGCGCGAAAAATCAGGGAAAATGATGCGGATGCAATTTTGATATACATTTCCGCATATGACAATTATTTTATTGAGTTGTTTGAAGTAGAGCCATTTAGGTTTATAAAAAAACCGGTGGATGATTATATTTTTGAAGTGTATTTTAATAAAGCCTACGAGCGGATACTTAAGGATGAAACATATTTTGAATATCGTTTTAATAAAGCGGATTATAAGATACCGATAAATAACATCTCATATTTTGAAAGCTCAGGAAGACTTATCAATATAATACATATGGACGGAAAAGATAAATTTTATGGAAAGCTTAATTATGTTGAGAAACAATTAGGCGATAGTAAAATTCCGTTTCTGAGAATTCACCAGTCATATCTGGTAAATTACAGATTTATATGTAAGATAAGCTTCTCTCATGTTACTTTGCGTGATGGTACGGTTTTACAGATCAGTGAAGACCGGCAAAAAAAGATCAGGGAACAATATAATAATCTGCTTGTGGGAGATTTTTTAGATGAATGAAATATTATTTTATTTGATTTCAACAAGTTTATTTTTGGTGATAATAAAAGAGGCAATGGGGATATTCTTTGAAAAAAAAGATTTGCCTTTTTCATTTTCATTGATTGTTTGGATAGTATTTTTAGCGGTGGATATTTGCGGGACTGAGTATATTGCACAGCCATTTTTGCTTCTTATATTAGAAATCGCTACAAGCCTGTTTTTTTGTATACTGCTTTATTATGGAAGCATAATTAAAAAAATAGTATGCGTAGTAATTATCAATTTACTGGGGATGATATCAGAGGTTGTTGTTGGTCTGGTATTTATTTTTTTAGATATAAGATATACACAATATCAGATAGCTGGTTCACTCATATCAAAACTCGTATTGCTTACCATATTAAGAGTGTTGAAAGCATTGAAACACAGCAGCTTGAAGAGGAAAATTCCATTTTCATATTGGTGTATGTTGTTTTCTATACCTATGGGAAGTATTTTTATTTTGAATACTCTTTTTATGCTTTGCGAAAGATCAGATGATAAAAATGCTGCTGTTTTTTGTCTGATTTCATCAGGAATAATCTTAGTGTTAAATTTTATGATATTTAAGATATATGAGGAATTGGCGGAGAAACTGGAGTTAAAGAAACAACAGGCAATTTTTGATAAAGAAATAGAATTGTGTAAAGAGCAACTTCAGGAACGGGAAGTGGCAAATTTAAATATCAGAAAGCTCAAGCATGACATTGAAAATCATTTAATGTGTATAAGAGAGTATGCGGTGCGAAAAGAGTTTGAAGGTGCAATAGACTATATTGATGACATATTAAATGGAGAGAATTATCTGAAAAATAATTCAGAAATTAATACCGAAAATATAGTAGTTGATACTCTTTTAAATTACAAAAAATCTGTTATGGAGAAATCAGACATAAAGCTGAATTTACGTATTGAAATTCCACAGAAACATAGATTTAATGATGCGGATATTTGTGTGATACTTGGCAATTGTCTTGATAATTCAATTGAAGCAGTCTGCAAACTTGATGATGTTAGTAAAAGAGAGGTTAATGTAGATCTGGTATACAGAAAGAAAGGCCTGCTTATCAGGATTTCTAATCCGTTTTCAGGGGACATAAAAAAGGATACTAATGGAAATCTGGTCACAACAAAAGCAGATAAAGAAAATCATGGAATGGGCTTATGCTCTGTAAAAAATGCTGTTAGTAAATATAATGGTGCAATGAATATTTCAACGGATAATAGTATGTTTAAGGTACAGATATTACTATATTAAGGGAAAAAATACATCTAAAACCGTATTTTTTACATGGAGAAGAGAGATGGTCATAATATCGACTATATTTATTATATGATGAATAAAAAAGTAATTATTATAACCATTGTAGTACTGGCGATTTTGGAAAGTGTGATATTTTTTTATAAACAGAATGCAGAAAATAGCAAAAAATATACTCAGAACTCGATAGAGAGTGAGGTTGTGTTAGCGAGTTCTAAGGAGGGCTATAATTCGGTAGTGGTATATCAGCTTAATAATGCACTAATTGTAAGTGCAGAATCGGAAGCAGCTTTTTTTGATGGAGTACGGTATGAGATAGAAACACAAGGTAATGTGGATTCAAGTGATATAGATATTGTATGGACAAATATAAGTGGTGGTACAGAAAAAACCGAGGATAACGATCTGATTATAGCAGAAATAAAAATATCAGAAAATGGTAAATTAATATCCGATACTAAAATTAATTTTGCGAAAAAGGCATTTGATGCGCTTGAGGATGTTCTTAAAAGCAATAAGAGATAAATAATATCAATTTAAGATTTGGGCGAAGCAGTAATGTATGCCCTTTGGAGGGCTAAAATTAAACCACCACTTGAAGTGGAGTTTGCTAACTTAGAATTATCTCAACATTAATAAGAAGGGAGAATTTCATGCTGAAGAACAAATATATCCAGAAAATTTTAGTTAGTTTGTTTGTGGTTATATGTATTGCTGCAATCATTTGTGTTATGTATTTTAAAAGTAATATTAAAGATAGTACGGATGTAAATAATAAGGTTGTTGCTGAGACAGAGCAAAATCAGACAGAAAAACTTAAGGATATATCTATCAATATTGCAGATCATTATATTACGAATACGGGTGATCCGGGAAATCTGTACAGCATAGATGAAAATAACGTTTTGTGGGGCTGTGGGAATAATGAATGGGGACAGCTTGCACAGGGGAATCGTGATTATGATGTACATAGTGAAAAGGTAAAGATTGCAGAAAATGTTGTGCATGTAGATTATTCCAGAGAGGGTTTTGCGATTTATCTTACAAAGGATAATAAGCTATATGCATTTGGACATGCAGGAAAAGGTACTGAGGAATTCAGTAAGAAATATGGCTATGATAAGACAGCGAAGCTTTTTGATAATAATTATTATGTGGACACACCACGTCTTATCATGGAAGATGTGAGCTATGCAAGGTGCGGTAAATTTGACATTATTGCTATCAAAAATGATGGTTCTGTATGGTCATGGGGCACTACATATGAGAGCATGACATTTGAGAATTATGCGGTGTCATTTATAAAGAAGCCGGAAAAAATCCTTGATAATGCTGTTTTGGTAACAGGTGGTACATTTCATGCGGTACTGTTAAATGATGGAACAGTATGGACCTGGGGATACAATCCGGCTGACAACTGTGGAATAGCAGACAGTCTTGTCGTAAAGACACCGACTAAGGTTGCATCTGATGTAATAATGGTATGGACCGGCAGATTACAATATAATTCGGACAAGTACAGCCTTGCCGGGTTTGATGGGGAATATCCTGCCGAAATGATGAATACCATAATAGAAAAAAAAGATGGTTCATACTGGATTTGTGGAGAGGGTATTGGTACAGAACAAAAAACTGTTTCGGGAGAAACGGAGTATACAGTTACATGTAGCAGTAAATTTGTGCCATATGAATTTCCAGCAAATGAATTTTTAAAATAAAATATGGCTGAAAGTAAAAATCCCCGGTAGTAACTACCGGGGATTCTCGAGTTTCGTTTCATGGTACAGTTATCACTTCAGATATTGTTCCGTGAATAATTCAAGATACACATTCTTTATTTCCCTTTCGATAACAATCCGGCGTGATGTTATATTTTTTCCGGAACACATTCTGAAAGTAAGACTGACTGGAAAAGCACAGATAATGGCTTATCTCTGAGAGACTCATATCTGTATAAGTCAGAAGGCTCTTCGCCTCTTCTAATTTACACCGCATGATAAATCGTCCAATCGTAATCCCTAATTCTCTGCGGAATAATTTCATAGCATAAGAATCGCTTCGGTTGATATGTTTTGCAACATCAGAAATGGAGATGGATTCATTCACATGGTTTCGGATAAAATCGATACATTTCATCAGCTCCGGATTGCCCTTAAATGGAGCAGAAGCTTCTCCACATAATTTACAGAAATCGAAGAACATTGTGCGCAGCAAAGTACCAACTTCCTCAATGGTTCTTAAATTCTCACAGTTTTTAATATAAAGGTTAGTCAGGCGGTTTGCATCTACTGCGGAGACACCTGCCGGAATGGCAGACATTGAGCAGAGATTGGAAGCAGCTACGATAAAAAGATTCTTATAATGTCTTAATTCAGAAGATGCGAGCTTTCCAACATACATACTATTATCAGTAAAAGTACACAGATAATCTTTCAGTGAAGTAATGTTTCCGGAGGAAACAATATGATAAAGCTGTTTCTCATAAGAAAAGAGATCGGCAGTTACTTCATCATCTGATTCTATATGAAAAACCTTGGAAGGGAGAATATCCTCTGGGTGAATGCCATATATGGATTCGTAAGATATTTTAGTCTCATTCACGCAATTATTGATAAGAACCATGTGCTGTGCAAGCTGGGAGCGTGTGATGTTTGGAATATGCATAATATATTCTTTTAAATCCTCCCGGTGCTCTGCGGAGATGACTTGTTCACGCATCAGATGGTCGAAAAGTTCTTCTGTAATTCCAGTTGGAAAAATAGGCCCGATGTAAATGTCTAAGTTTGTGTCATTGACAGGAATACGTCCATATTGGATATTTGGATGCCCGGAACAGAACTCAGGACCATTCCGGTACGGATTGTACAGATAGGCATCCGGTTCACGGCTGTGTAAAAGTCCCATCGCTTCCCCCTGAGAAGAATATAGAGCGACACTTTTATCCCGCAGGGAAGTAGGGATAAGTGTTGCATTGGAATAATCATGGCAGAAATCAATATATTTTCGGATAAGCTGTTCTTCTTCGTGGCACATGAAATCATTGCTCCTTTCCTATGCATAAATCATTCAACACTTTACGGAAATGAAATATTTAAAAATCTGTCATAAAAGATGACAGTATGCAAAAGTGTGATACAAAAATTATATATATTGTATTTTACAACCATAAACCGAAAATTACAATACATGAAAGGGAAAAATAGGTATGATAAATAGGAATTAACGGAGTTCCAAATTATTAAGAAAGACAAAAACGTGATACCAATGTAAAAATTGGAAATGAAATTGTGAGGAGGAGAGGAAAAATGAGCTGGTCGAAAGATATGATTTTCGGCGCTGCCAGTGCTGCTTATCAAGTAGAGGGAGCCTACAATTGTGACGGACGGGGACTAAGCATCTGGGATGCACTGTCAGATGGATATGTGAAGCACGGAGATAATGGAAATACCGCATGCGATGAATACCACAGGTTCCGGGAAGATATTGCACTTATGAAAAAACTGAATCTGCAGGCATATCGTTTTTCTGTGAGTTGGCCGCGTATCATTCCGAAAGAAGGTGTGGTGAACGAAAAAGGAATCCGGTATTATCAGAATCTTGTGGATGAAGTGCTAGCGCAGGGGATGATCCCTATGGTTACTTTGTATCACTGGGATCTTCCGATGTGGATGCATGGGAAGGGAGGCTGGTATGCGGATGAGATTGCAGATCAGTTTGCATCCTATGTGGAGGTGGTTGTAGATGCTTTATCAGACCGTGTGAAATACTGGATGACAATGAATGAGGCTGCAACATTCATCGGAGCCGGATACTTAGAGGGAGTGCATGCACCTTTTGAGACAGTAAGCCGTGATGCGGAGGATTACGAAGAGAAGGTGAGCGTGCTCACAAAGCATGTATTGTTAGCACACGGAAGAGCGGTACAGATCATCCGGAAGAAAGCGAAGCTACAGCCTGTTATTGGAATTGCAATGGATGGAAAATTCTTTCTGCCGGATTCGGAAGAAGAAAAGGATATCGAACATGCAAGGCAGGAAACGTATACAGAAGATGTGGACTGCCACAGGATCAACTGGTGGTTAGATCCAATCTGCAAGGGAACGGTAAATCCTGTTCTTCAGAAGAAAATCAGTGCAGAGGAGATGAAAGTAATCCACCAACCGATTGATTTTATCGGATATAACTGCTACAAAGCGAACAATTTTGATGATGATGACGGCAGAAATCCGAGCGTAAAACCGGGAATGCCAAGAACCGCAATGGGTTGGAACATCACACCGGATGCCTTGTACTGGTCAGTCAGATTTTTACATGACAGATACGGTCTGCCGGTGCTGATCACAGAAAATGGAATGGCAAATATTGATTTTGTGATGAGCGATGGCAAGGTACATGATCCACAGCGCATCGAGTATATGAAAATGTACTTAAAAGGGCTTAAGAGAGCGGCAGAAGAGGGATATCCGGTCATGGGCTACCTGTACTGGTCGATTCTTGACAACTTTGAATGGGCAGAAGGATATGATAAGCGTTTTGGATTGATCTATGTGGATTATGAGACATTAGAGCGTATACCGAAGGACTCCGCAGTGTGGTTTGCGGATTATATCAGAAGGGAGAGTGGACATGAGACAGAAGTATAAGATTAGTGCAGTCAGACCATCACAGGGAGCATTGGATTTCTCTTATTTGTTAGATGCACCTGCGGGAAAACATGGGTTTGTGACTGCAAAACATGGACATTTTTATTTTGAGGATGGCGCAAGAGCAAGATTTATAGGTTTTAACCTTGCAGCCAGATCAAACACTCCAGATCATGCACATGCCGAAAAACTGGCGGAACGTTTTGCAAGCCTTGGTGTGAACGTGATAAGACTTCACGCAGCGGATGCACCAATCAGTGATGAACCGAGAAGCTGGGCAAGCTGCAGGGAGACACCATTGCTCGATTATGACAGGGGAAGTGGACGATTCTTCCATACAGAGGGACTGGATCGTTTTGATTATCTGGTCGCAAAACTGAAAGAAAAAGGAATTTACTTACATATTGACCTGATCGTTGCAAGGAATTTTGTGTCGGGGGATGAGCTTTCTTATCCGGGAGATGCTGGAAACTGCGTAAAATGTTATCCGATGTTCAATGAACGCATGATAGAATTACAGCAGGAGTATGCGAGAGAACTTTTAACCCATGTGAATCCGTATACCGGACTTGCACTGGTGGAGGATCCGGCCGTGATGACTGTTCAGATTAACAATGAGGATTCTGCAATTAAGGGTACAATGGACAGTGACTGGAACCCGGTCATGCAGCCATACCGGGACGAGGTGAGAAAGCGTTGGAATGACTTTTTATTGATGAAGTATTCAGACAGGGAGCATCTGGAAAAGGCATGGACATGGGAAGGACAGTGCGCATTAAAAGAGACAGAAGATCCGAATGCAGGAACCGTGGAGATTGTAAAAGGAAATTTCTATCAGCCTGCAAATGATCCGATGGGAGAATGGACTGGTGATGTTTCTCCGGTGCGGTATGCAGATTATATGGAATTTGGAATCTGGCAGAACCGGAGATTCTATCAGAGAATGAAAGCATTTTTATTAAGTATCGGAGTGAGGGTCCCGATCAATGCAAGCAATCTAGTTGCCGGTGCAGCGGATGTTTATGGACATATTGACGGCGATGTGATGGAGAACAACAGTTATTTCAATCATCCATTGTTTCCTCTTACACCAGATGGATACAATGTACCCGGACCATCGGATTATGTGAAGGTAAATCCATTAAAAATTCAGACTGGAGTTGGAAGCATGGCGACTACTATTTTATCCATGGGTTCGATCGCAGCTGTGGAAGGAAAACCTTTCCTGCTCAGTGAATGGAATGAATATGGACTGAATCCGTTCCATTCAACATCCTTTATGCATACAGTGGCATACGCCTGTCTGAATGACTGGGATGGATTGATTTTGTATAATTATCAGACATCAGAGAAGGAAAATGAGCCGGAAGATGAGATTTTAAGTGTGTTTGATGCTTATAATGATCCGTCACTGATCTGTCAGTGGGGGATGATGGCAGAAGTATTCTTAAAAGGGCTTGTTGCACCGGCAAAGCATCAGGCAGATTTTGTGTACACGCAGAGAGATCTGAAAACGCTGCCTCCGATGATGGCAGCACCGGTTATGTATCTTCCGTATATTATGAAGATGCGGAATGTATTTCTGGACGGAGATAGCTATTCCGGCAGGGCAGATGTGGCAGTGAATGCAGGTTTTGTGGATAGTGGTAAGCTGGAAGATGCAGAGCACGCAGTCTATTATGCATGGTCAGATTATGTAGATGCATGCCGGACAGGCAAAAATCCAAAGCGACTGAAGAATGCAGCGAAGAATAGCAGAGAACTTTCGGAAAGTGTACATATCAGTGAACATGCACTCGTGTTTGACAAGATGAGGGAGCTGGCAGGAAGCGGTGATTATGAACAGTTTGCTTCTTATCTGGATCAGGCACTTAAAGAATGGCAAATCATAAAAGCAGATCAGGGACTGACAGACGGTGCACTTGTGTCAGATACCGGTGAATTGACTTTCACACCGGATGCCGGAAAATTCCGGATACAGACAGAACACTTTTCCTATTTCAGCGGAGTGCCGGATGAACAGATAAAGTTGAATGATATTGTGAGTGTTGCGGCAAAAAATGAGGAGATTACACTGGCACTGCTTGAAAGAAGACAGAGTGAGAACCAGAAAGAATATCTTCTGACTGCACTTGGCGACACCGGTATGGATGAGACGGTGATGGAAGCAGGACCGGATCTTTACGGAATGCCATTAACGCATGTGAAAATGAAAGGAAAACTGTATATCAACACATTGGAAGGAGAGCTTTTTGTACAAGCGCAGGAAGTATCTTTGGAGGTGTTGAATCAGGAGGGAGACGTCCTTCGTGTGTTAAAAGGGGAAGCAGATGGTGACAGGCAGAGATTTGCACTGTCAGGAGAAGATGCATCTGCACAATACAGATTGATTATCAGTTAGGAGAAAAGGAATATGGGAAGAAAGAAAAATGACGGACCAAAGTATGATGATAAAGGGATCCGCATGGTAATGAGAAAAAGAGATTATATGGCAGATATGGGAGGCCAGCTGGCGTTAGGCCTTACGGCAAACCTTGTAGGCCAGCTTACGTATTTTTACACAGATAAAGTAGGAGCAGCAGTTGGCGGCGTTGGAGTTATGCTTCTGATCGCAAAGATCCTAGATGCCTTTACGGATATGATCGTAGGAAATATGGTCGATCATTCCAAGGGTGGTAATAAGAAATACTATAACTGGATGATTCGTCTGGCAATTCCGACAGCAATTGTGATCATAGCAATGTTTACAGTGCCAAAGAATACAGGAAGTGCTGTGCAGTTAGGATATATTCTCATCACAAACCTGTTAATTTCTGCTGTTTTATATACCATGATCGCAACACCGTTTGCGGCAGTTATGGTCGTACGTACCAATAGTAATAAAGAGAGGAGTGTTATGGGAACATTCCGCGCAATTGGAAATTATGGGGCTGGAATGTTGATTTCAATTCTTACTATCCCGATTACCAATATGCTTGGCGGAACACAGCAGGCATGGATCAAATATGGAGTTGTGATCGCACTGGTATGCCTGCTGCTGTTTCTGATCTGCTATCGTAATGGCGTCCGTACCAAATTTGCTTCTGATTATGAGAACGAAGCATTTGTAGAAGAACAGGACGAAGAGGAAGAGAATGTTCCATTTAAAGATGCGATGGGAATGCTGTTTCGGAATAAATACTGGATTATTGTCCTTTTATTTAACCTGATCACATCTATTTCAACAAGTGTTGCTGCATCCTCTGGCACTTATTACTGTAAATGGATTTTTGGCAATGACAATCTGGTATCGTTGATCGGAGCACTTGGAATGCTGGCAACGGTTGCAGGATTTATCCTGGCGCAGCCGATCATAAGCAAAGCAGGAATTCAGAAGACCGTATATTTTGGACTGATCGGAGCAGCTGTGATGGCAGGAATCCGTTGCTTTGTCCCAGAAAATTTTGCTCTCTATATTGTAACAAGCCTGATTGGAAGCTTTGTACAGATTCCATTAATGTGTCTGTATGGTGTACTTACAGCTATGACAATTGATTATAATGAGTGGAAATATGATAAGCGGATGATTGCCGTCTCTGGTGGAGCAGTCAGCTTTGGAAGTAAAGTAGGAGCAGGGCTTGGAGCAGCAGTGCTTGCACTGATCCTTCAGGCAGGACATTACGATGCAACATTAGCAGCAGCTACGACATCTATGAAATACTCCATTTATGCATTTTCCAACTATCTGCCTTTAATCATGAATCTTGTCATGTTTGTTGTCTTTACGAGATTTAATCTTGAAAATAAACTTCCTCAGATGAAAGAGGAGGTAGCAGCGAGAAGGGCAGCACAGCAGAAACAGGAGTAAGAAGAATATGTTTGAAATAAGTGATATTTTTATTGAGGAGAAATCTGTATTAAAAGAAGGAAAAGAACTTTTGATCACAGATACAGACAAACCTGTCATTTCATTTCAATTACAGAGTGACCGAAGAGAGACTTCTCTTCGGTCTGCCTGCATCCGGGTAAATAACTGGACAGCAGAAGTGAAAGAACAGATTGGGATAAAATATGAAGGAGAACCATTAAAACCATTTACCCGATATAATGTGGAGATAGAGACGGTGGATGATCGTGGAAACCACAGTACAAAGTGTACAGAATTCATGACAGGAAGAAAAAACCTGCCGTGGAGTGGAAAGTGGATCACGGACGAGACACACGTGACAGAAAAGCCACACTCTCCGCGTCCATTATATTTCCGCAGAAAAATCCATCTGGAAAAAGCAGTACAGGAGAGCTGGATTGTAGTGACTGCGATTGGAATTTTTGATGTCCTGTTAGATGGCAGACGGATCAGTGAGGATTATTTTTCGCCGGGATTTACCGATTACGAACATAATCTCCAGTATTGCTGCTACCGGATAGGCGAATTACAGGAGGGAGACCATGAACTCTTTGTGACAGTTGCGGCAGGCTGGGCAGTTGGAAGAACAACGAATATTTCGAATACAAACCAGAGCGTTTCATTATTGACTGCAGACCGACAGGCACTGCTTGCAGAATGGTATATTGTATATAAAGATGGAAGCAGGGAAGTTGTAAGTACCGATGGAGCATATGAGGTGACGGCAGATGGACCGTATCAATATGCGGATTTCTATGATGGAGAAATTTATGATGCAAGGTTTAAGGAGACGGATTGGAAATGGAGAAAAGCAGATGTGATAACGCCGGATATCCATCCGATGATTGAAGCAAGGTACGGAGAGCCGGTGACCGGTCATGAAATTTTTGCTCCCATCTCCTGCGAAGAGGTTTACTCAGGAGAGAAGGGAGAGACTGAGATTATCTATGATTTTGGACAAAATCTTTCCGGAGTTGTGGAATTTGAGGCAGATGGAGAAACGGGGCAGATCATCCGGATATGCCACGCGGAAGCGTTAGAGCATGGAAAACTGTACCGGACAAATCTTCGTTCGGCAAAGCAGGAAATCTGTTATTACTGCAGGGATGGAAAGCAGACGTATGCACCGCGCTTCACCTATATGGGGTTCCGCTATATTAGTGTCAGCGGAATAGAAAAAGAGAAGATAAAAGTACAGGCAAGAGCAATCTATTCAGATCTTACGGTCACGGGGGATTTTTCCTGCTCGGATGAGCGATTGAACCAGCTGCAGAAGAACCTTGCATGGAGTGGAAAAGACAATTTTGTGGATATCCCGACCGACTGTCCGCAGAGGGATGAAAGACAGGGATGGACGGGAGACATTGCATTGTTTGCAGGTACGGCATGTTTTAATTTTCAGATGGATCGATTCCTTGGAAAGTGGCTCCGCGACATGAAAGCAGAACAGGGAAAATTAGGTGCGATTCCTTTTGTTGTCCCAGTGCGGAAAGGCGTAACTCCAAGCATTACAACAAGCTGCTGGGGAGACAGCTGCATTCTTGTGCCGTATGCCATCTACCGGTCAACCGGAAACCGGGAAGTACTTCACCAGATGTATCCTGTCATGAAAAAATATCTTGCCGATGTGTCAAGATGGGCAATGGCAGGTTTTATTAAGAATCATTCGCGGTATATTTTCTCATTGCCGTTCCAGTTTGGTGATTGGTGTGCACCTTACGGGAATCCAAAGGACTGGCTTGGAAAAGGTCCATGGACAGGAACCGCATATTATTGCTATGCGTGTCAGGTCATGAGTGAGATTGCAGAGGCACTTGGAGAGAGGGCAGACTGTGATTTTTACAGGAAAAAATCTGAAAAAATAAAAAAAGCCTACCGGATAAGATTTATGGATGGAGAGGGGACACTGAATGAGAAATTTCAGACTGGGTATGTACTGCCGCTTTATTTTAAAATGGCAGGACAGAAAGAAGCAGAAAAAATGGCGGATAATCTCTGGAAACTGATCCGAGAGAACGGCGGTCATCTGAATACCGGATTTACAGCAACACCGTATATTCTGTTTGCACTTGCGGACAATGGACATTTGAAGGAAGCATATCAGCTTCTGATGGAAGACACGAACCCATCATGGCTTTATCAGGTAAAAAAAGGAGCAACAACCATGTGGGAACAGTGGGACGTGATTGAAGAGAACGGTCAGGTCAAAGAGGCGTCCATGAATCACTATGCCTATGGAGCGGTAGGAGATTTCTTTTACCGGAGGATCTGCGGATTAGAGCCGGTGGAGGCAGGATATAGAAGATTCCGTGTAAAACCGATGCCTGGTGGCGGTCTGACAAACGCACAGTGCTCCCATATCTGTATTTATGGAACAATCCGCGTCGCGTGGAGGATTGAAGAGGGCAAAATGAAGCTTAAGATTTCTGTTCCTGTCGGAACAACTTGTGAAGTGGAGCTGCCGAATGGAAAGAAGGAGGAATTAGTCAGTGGAAACTATGAATTACATGAATAATAAGCTCTCACCAGAAGAGAGGGCATCCCTGTTATTACAGGAGATGAGTCTGGAAGAGAAAATGGCACAGGTGAACTGTGTATTTCCGTTTGATAAAACATATCTAAATTGTGACTGGATCAAAGAACAGGTTCCATATGGAATCGGAGAGGTCAGTACGCTTGAGATGAGGAGAATCAAGTCTTTGCAGGAAGCAGCAGACTGGCAGAGAAGAGTCCAGCGTATTGTAATGGAGAACAGTCCACATGGAATTCCTGCAATTTTCCATATGGAGGGATTATGTGGAGCATTTTTACAAGAGGCAACAAGTTATCCATCGGGGATTGCGAGAGGAGCCGGATTTGATCCGGAGCTGGAAGAAAAGATTGGAGCGAGTGTGGCAAAGCAGGAGACCGCCTGTGGAATCACACATATTTTGGCACCGGTTTTAGATATTTCCAGAGATTCACGTATGGGAAGACAGGGAGAAACCTATGGAGAAGATCCGACACTTGCAGCAGCGCTTGGAACCGCTTATGCGAAGGGCGCAGCAGGCGTGACTGTGGATGGCAGGACACCGGACTGTGTAGCAAAACATTTTCTGGCATTCCACAATTCACAGGGAGGTATCCATGGAACACACAGTGAGACGGCAGAACGTACCCTACAGGAAATCTATGGAAAACCATTTCAGGCGGCAATCCGTGATGGAAAACTGAAAGGCATCATGCCATGTTATTGTTCCATCGACAATGAGCCTGTCTCTGTGTCAAAAAAGCTTCTCACGGATCTTTTGCGAAAGAAGATGGGCTTTGACGGAATCTGTGTCAGTGATTATGGTGGAATTGGAAACAGCCATACCGTACAGCATATCGGAGAGACACTTGGAGAAACCGGATATCTGGCAATGGAAGCGGGAATGGACATCGAGATGCCAAGCCCGGCAGGATATGGAAAAGAGCTGATGGAAGGATTTTCGGATGGAACGTATGATATAAGTGTATTAGATAAAGTAGTACATAGAGTGCTCAGTGTAAAATTCCGTATGGGATTATTTGAGCACCCATTTGCAATGGAAGGAGAGGCGTTAGAAAAAGAGTTTGCAGAAGCAGATGAGGGAGGAAGCCTGTCTTTGCAGTCAGCTTTGGAATCTATGGTACTTCTCAAAAATGATGGCATTCTTCCATTGGATAAGAAGAAACTCAGAAAAATTGCGGTGATTGGTCCGCATGCAGACAATGCAAGGATGTTTTTTGGTGGTTACACGCATATGTCCATGATGGAATCTGTATATGCAGTGGCAAACAGTATCGCTGGGGTAGCAGGTATTGAGAACAGAAGTGGAGAGGAAATCCCTACCGTGCCAGGCACTCATATCCAGCTTGACACAGGAAAAATATATGATGAGATTTTAAAAACACAAAAACCGCAGTGCAGATCGCTTGTGGAGTATTTAAGAGAAATCCTTCCGGATACAGAAATTGTATCGGCTTTCGGTTATCCAATCGCAGGGGAGGATGAGTCCGGTTTTGAAAAAGCCCTTAAGACGATGGAAGGCGCAGATATTGTACTTCTTACTTTGGGCGGAAAATACGGCACCTGTTCCCTTGCATCCATGGGTGAGGGAGTTGATGCGGCAGACATAAATCTTCCACCTTGTCAGGATCGGTTTATTCTGGCAGCTTTGGAGAAAAAAATTCCACTGGTAGGTATTCATTTCAATGGAAGACCAATCTCAAGTGATGTGGCAGATATGCATTTGAATGCAATTTTGGAGGCATGGAATCCGGCGGAAATGGGTGCAAGAGCAGTATATGAGGCTTTGTTTGGAATTCATAATCCATCCGGCAGACTGCCGGTTTCTGTGGCATATAGTGCCGGACAGATTCCGGTATATTACAATCATCCATGGGGTTCTGCAAACCATCAGGGAGAGAGTATCGGATTTGTCAACTATCTGGATATGCCGCATACGCCGAGATACTGTTTTGGATATGGACTGAGTTATTCGGATTTTGTATATTCTGATTTAACCATAGAAAAAGAAGAAGTACTGCCGACAGAGACTGTTTCTGTTGGGATGAAGGTCACAAACCAGTCAGAAACTGCCGGAACAGAGATCGTCCAGCTTTATCTGTCCGACCGCTATGCATCGAGAACAAGACCGGTGCAGGAGCTTGCCGGATTTACAAGAGTATGGTTAGAGCCGAAAGAGAGCAGAACTGTTATTTTCAGGATACAGCCTTCACAGATGGCATTTCTGGATAAAGATATGCGATGGAAAATTGAAAAAGGTACGGTTGATGTGAAAATTGGAAGCTCCAGTGAAGATATCCGGTTGAAAGGTGAGTATACCGTCCGGGAAAATCAGTGGATTGAAGGAAAAGACAGAGCTTTTTGCGCGGAGGTGGAAGTTTTATGAGATATTACTGTAATCCGATCAATGTACCATATGCATACCAGTTTAAGAAAGATCCAAGAGATAAATATCAGCTCACTGTGAACCGGGAAGCTGCAGATCCTTCCATGGTGGAATATCATGGAAAATACTATCTGTTTGCATCAATGAGCGGATCCGTGTGGGTATCTTCGGATATGGCACACTGGGAAAGCTATCCGCTGCCGGAGAATGTACCTGCCTATGACTATGCGCCGGATGTGCGCGTGTTCGGTGACTGGATGTATTTTACAGCATCTGGCAGGGGTGAGGCGTGCGATTTCTACCGGACGAAAGATCCTATACATGGTCCCTATGAGAAAATCGAGGGTGTGATGGATTACTGGGATCCGAATCTGTTTGCAGATGAGGATGGCAGAGTTTATTTTTACTGGGGATGTGCCAATGCAACACCAATCTGGGGCGTGGAATTAGACCCGGATACGATGCATCCAATCGGAGAAAAAAAAGAACTAATCTTTGGAAATCCATGGGAGAACGGATATGAGAGATTCGGTGAGAACAACAGTGAAAATCCGAAAACAGAAGAAGAGATTGAAGGTCTGTTCGCTGCCTTTTTGAAAGAGTGTGGGGAAGATGCGAAAAATCTTCCGGAGGAGAATAAGAAAATCATCCGTGCAACATATGCGGGAATGCCATACATCGAAGGTGCGTGGATGACAAAATATCAGGGAAATTATTATCTGCAATATGCGTGTCCGGGAGCAGAATTGAATGTTTATGCAGATGGTGTTTATGTCGGAAAATATCCATTAGGTCCGTTTCATCTGGCAGAGAATAATCCGTTTTCCTATAAACCGGGCGGTTTTCTTCCGGGAGCAGGCCATGGTTCTACGATGGAAGATATAACCGGACATTTCTGGCATACGGCAACAATGAGAATCAGCAAAAATCATGTGTTTGAGCGGCGTGTAGGAATCTGGCCGGCAGGGTTTGATGAGGAAGGAAATCTCTTCTGCAACCAGAGATATGGAGACTGGCCGCAGGACGTCGAAAAATTCAGAATGGATCCGTGGGCAGAGCCGGAATGGTTTTTGTTAAGCTATGGCGCAAAGATGACAGCATCCGGTTATGAAAAAGATCACGAGCCATCGCTTGCAGCAGACGAGAATGTACAGACGTGGTGGATGGCAGATACCGAAGCACCGGGAAGTTTTCTTACAATGGATCTGGACATCTGTGCAAACGTGAATGCCATCCAGATTAATTTCGCAGATGATCCTTCCAGTCAGATAAAGTGTCCGGGGGAATGGAAGAAAACACCGGATATGGAGCGCTATATAGACCGGAAGGCAGGTTATACAAGATGGATGTTAGAAGGATCTTTAGATGGAGAGACGTGGTTTGTACTGGAAGATAAGAGAAATGCAGCCACTGATTTAAGCCATGATCTTGTTGTGTCAGAAGAGGGATGGAAGCTACGCTTCCTGAGACTCACAATAGAAGAGGTGCCTTACCATGTGAAACCGTGTATTTCAGGACTTCGTGTTTTTGGAAGGGCAGAGAGAACACTTCCGGAAGTGCCGGAATATGAAGTCAGACGGACAGGATATCTTGATATGGAAGTTTCCGTAGAAGAGCAGAAAGCGGTATCCGGATATCTGATCCTGTGGGGAAATAAACCGGAACAGCTCTATCACAGCTGTATGGTTATGGGAAACTGCATAAACTACCGTGTAGGAGCTCTGGTAAAAGGAAAAATGTACTATGTCAGAGTGGATGCTTTTAATGGTTCCGGAATTACACATGGAGAAGTAAAAAAGCTGGAGGTGTTTAAATGAAAAAACAGTTATTGCGGCAGGCAGATGGATCACCATGGATAGCGATTGCTGGCGAAGCTCATAATTCGAGTGCATCAGATGCCGTTTACATGAGCGGAATCTGGGAAAAGGCAGAAGAACTGGGATTGAATACACTGCTCCTTCCGGTGAGCTGGGAACTGATCGAGCCGGAGGAAAACAGGTTTGAATTCACGTTGGTGGATGAGCTTATCATGCAGGCAAGAAATGCGGGCATGCATATTATTTTTCTGTGGTTTGGAACATGGAAAAATGCACAGTCAACTTATGCACCGGAGTGGGTGAAGAAAGATTTGCAGCGTTTTCCGCGTGCGGAGATAGAACAGGGAAAACGGAAAATCATTCTTAAAAATTTTTATAATATGCCATATACAACCCTTTCTTATCTGGGCGAAGAGACAAAACATGCAGATGCGAAAGCATTCGCAGGATTAATGCGCCACTTAAGGGGAATTGACGGGAAAGAGCGGACAGTGCTTGCAGTCCAGGTGGAGAATGAAACTGGAGTACAGGGAAGTGCAAGAGAGCATTCTGCACTGGCAGAGCAGCTGTTTGCAACAGCACCGCCGCAGGGGCTTGTGGATTATCTGGAAAATCATACAGATGAGATGGATGAATCTTTGAAAAATGTATGGCAAAATCAGAATGCCGGGGCAGAGAGAAAAATAACTCCAGACAGTGGGCAGGATGGTATGGAAAAATGCGGAAAAGAAAAAGGATGGAGAGAGGTTTTTGGTCTGGCAGCAGATGAAATTTTTTCTGCATATCATATTGCAAGTTATGTAGAATATGTCGCAGCAGCCGGAAAAGCAGAGTATGATCTTCCGATGGCTGTGAACAGCTGGCTGACACAGGGGACAGAGCCTGGAGTATATCCATCCGGTGGACCGGTTGCCAAAATGATGGAGGTGTGGAATTATGCAGCCCCGTCCATTGATATCTATGCACCGGATATTTATGTACATAATTTTACCGATATCTGCGAGGAGTATACAAAGCTTGGCAATCCACTTTTTATTCCGGAAACGGCAACACATTCCCACTGTGCGCCAAGGCTTGTGTATGCAATCGGACATTATCATGCAGTCTGCTTTGCACCGTTTGGCTTTGAGGATATGGGAAAACCGTTCAACTCTGCCACAGCACATCTCTTCGGGGTGGATGTGAAAGACCCATTACTTTCCATACCACAGGATGTAAAGGAGTACCATTACTGTGCGTCAACGTTAGGAAGCATGATAGATCTGTTTTCGGACAATTATGGAACAGACAATCTTCAGGCAGTGATTGCAGAAAACTGTAAAGATGGTACAGGAGAAATGTTATTTGAAGATTACAGATTCCGCGTGCAGATGGCGGTTTCAGGGCAGGGAGAACAAAAAGGCGTATGTCTTATTTTAAAGGCAGAGGAAGATACTTTTTATATGTTTGCAAATGCATGCCAGATAGAAATCTGTTCGAATGACAAGACGCGGGAGCACTGTGATATTTTATCTTATGAGGAAGGAGCTTTTTCGGAAGGCATCTGGGTGGCAGGCAGAAGATTAAACGGTGACGAAGCAGCAGCGATTACATTTGAGGAATACCGGCTGGTGAAGATAAAACTCTTTTTATATGGAAATGAATAGAAGATGAAGCTCTTACGATATAGGTATAAATAAAGAAATAGGCGAGAATAAGTAAAAACTGATATCAGATTGTACTCTTCAGAAACCGTACCTGCTGTGGTATAAACCAGAAGCCGTTGTCGTACAATGTGGTAAGAAAATCAAACGAATATATTTTTTCCAAAGATTTGTCGTAAAAATGTGGTCAAATCAAGAAAATCGAGTGCGAAAGCAAGTGAAAAATCCCCGTGAAGCTGTGAGATACGCCATGCACAGCTCGTAGTGTTCACAAATTCTTTACAAAAAAATTAGCACTCAACTCTTGACTATGCTAAAAACTTCGCATTGAAAGAAACCATCTTAAAATGCGAAGTTTTTATTTACATAATTATTCAGCTATAACCTTGGCAAATTTTTTCTTACCACGTCTGATAATGAGACCCTCGCCCTTGAAATCGTCGAGAGTGTATTTGGTAGAGATATCAGTTACCTTCTCATCTGCAACGGAAACACCGCCCTGCTGGATATTTCTGCGGCCGTCTCCTCTTGAATCGCAAAGACCTGCTTTTACTAGAACAGAGATGATATCGAGCTCTCCGTCAGGGAAGTCCTCAGCGGTAATTGTAACGGTAGGCATATTTGCGTTGTTGGCGCCGCCTGCGAAAAGTGCATGGCTTGCCTCTTTAGCCTTTGTGGCTTCCTCCTCACCGTGAACAAGCTTTGTAAGCTCGAATGCAAGGATTTCTTTAGCTTCATTGAGCTGTGCGCCCTCCCAGCTTTCCATCTTGTCAATCTCCTCAAGAGGAAGGAAGGTGAGCATTCTGATACACTTAAGAACATCGGCATCAGAAACGTTTCTCCAGTACTGGAAGAACTCGAATGGTGTAGTCTTGTTAGGATCAAGCCATACTGCACCGGACTGTGTCTTGCCCATCTTCTTGCCCTCAGAGTTTAGGAGCAGATTGATTGTCATAGCATACGCATCTTTTCCAAGCTTACGTCTGATGAGCTCTGTTCCACCGAGCATATTGCTCCACTGGTCGTCTCCACCGAACTCCATGTTGCAGCCGTATTTCTGGAAAAGTGTGTAGAAATCGTAGCTCTGCATGATCATGTAGTTAAACTCAAGGAAGGAAAGACCCTTTTCCATACGCTGCTTGTAGCACTCAGCTGTAAGCATACGGTTTACTGAGAAATGAGCACCAACCTCGCGGAGCACATCCACGTAGTTTAAGTCCATCAGCCAGTCAGCGTTGTTTACCATGATAGCCTTTCCCTCGCCAAAGTCGATGAAGCGGCTCATCTGTTTCTTGAAGCACTCTACGTTGTGGTTGATAGTCTCTGTTGTCATCATCTGGCGCATATCTGTACGTCCTGATGGATCACCAATCTGTGCGGTACCTCCACCGATAAGCACGATAGGCTTGTTTCCGGCCATCTGAAGTCTCTTCATAAGGCAAAGCGCCATGAAATGACCTACGTGAAGGCTGTCTGCTGTAGGATCAAAGCCGATGTAGAAGGTAGCCTTTCCATTGTTTATAAGCTCTTTGATTTCTTTTTCGTCTGTTACCTGCGCGATAAGACCGCGGGCAACTAATTCGTCATAAATTGTCATGATTTTCCTCCTGATAGATTGAATTTATATTCTGAAAAATAAAATATCCCCCTCATCCATTTAAGGACGAGGGGGATTTCTCGCGTTACCACCTTAATTTGCATCCTGCTCGCACAGGAATGCCTCCGTGAGTTGTCACACATTATTCGACATATATTATATAGTGAAAATAGCCGATTCTGCTAACACTCCGGCACTATAACGTGTGCCAATACGTTGCGGCTTATTAATCGAACCGGGGATATTTAACCATCCGGTATGACGTTCGGTGCAAAGCTCCGGGATGTATTCCAGATCTGTTTTCCTTGCGCCTCTCACCTGCCGGCAGCTCTCTGTAAGTATTGCAGAAATGTACTTGTTCCCATCAAAGCCTGTTGAAATGTAATTATGCTTCAATTGACGATATTATAGCTGTTTAAGAAGGGATTTGTCAAGGGTGCAAAAAGCAGTGATTACTTTAATGGTATATCCGGGTCAGAAAAGCTATTGCAAAAAAGTATAAAAAAGTATAAAATAATAGAAAAAGTATAAAAAGGTATAAAAACCTATAAAGAGTTATAGAAAGTATAAAAAAGTATAAATAGTTTTGAAGTTCATATAATAAATTGAGGTGAATTTATGCAGAATCCATTTACTACAACATTCAGTAAGACTCCGGAATACACATATATCCATACAGAGAAAACAGAGGAGATACTGGAAAACTTTATTTACGATAATCCGTCGGAGTCGGTATATAAGATAACCGGGGTCAGAGGCTCCGGTAAAACCGTTATACTTGCAAAGGTGGAGGAAGAATTAAGAACCAATGAAAGCAGATATATAAACTGGCTTGTTTTTGATGTAAATCCTGCAAGAGATATACTGGGACAGATAGCGGCAATGCTTGTAAAGGCCGGGTTTGGTTCACAGGATAAGAAAACAACAGGGATAAACATCTCCGCAACAGTGATGGGATCAGGTGGAGGAATAGGATATACGGCAGAAAACAATAATAATTTCTTTGATATCGGCGTAGAAGTTGAGACAATGATACAGGCTGCACAGAAAAAGGGGAAGAAGATACTTATAGGAATAGATGAGGTTTCAAAGTCCGAAGAGATGATAAAATTTGCGTCTGAATATGGCAGATGGCTCAGAGCAGGGTATCCGGTTTATTTTGTGTGTACAGGCTTGTATGAAAATATACAGGAATTGAGCAATGTCAAAAATCTTACATTTTTCAGAAGAGCGGCAACAGTTAAAACGGAGCCTCTTAATATGATACGAATGACTGAAATGTATAAGAGTAAGCTGGATATTGACAGTAATGAGGCTCGTGAAATGGCGAAAATTACAAAAGGATACGCATATGCATTTCAGGAATTGGGAGTGTTGTATTTTAAGAAAAAGTTGGATGAGTTGTTAGAAGATATTTTACCAAAACTCAAAGCTGAATTGTTTGCATATTCTTATGAAAAAATATGGGAAGAGATGACTGAAATGGACAGGTTTCTTGCAGGACTTTTGACAGAAAAGGAAGAATACAAGCGTGAAGAAGTGCTTAAGCTTATGGGAGAGAAGTCAGGAAGCTACTCTATGTACAGGGATCGTCTTATAAAAAGAGGTATATTAAATTCCAGACAGGGCTATATCTCACTTGCACTTCCATATTTTGGTGAATATATAAAGGAGTATTGTTAGAATCTTAAAATGAGTGAATTATACAAGCTCCAAAAGCTTTTTAAATATTGCACTCTGACCTGTGGTGATGTATACTTTGAATAACAAACAAACTTTGGTTATGAAAGGGAGAAAAAAATGAGCACATATAGCACATATTATACTATTATGAGTATGATTGACGGCTTTAAGTCGTTTATCAATCTGGCAGTTATGGTACTGACAATTGTTGCATCATGGATTATGTATGCAAAGGCAGGAGAGCACGGCTGGGCGGCCATTGTACCGTTTTACAGCTCATATGTAAAATTCAGGATTGCAGGGAAACAGAAGCTGTTCTGGGGATATCTTGTGGCAAGTATCGCAAGTATAGTAGGATGTATTTTATTGATGTATGAGATTATTGCCTCAGGACTTTCCGTTATGACATCCAGTTATATGGGGTCGTATTATGATTCTACCTATGGATATGCAGGAAACCGCATCGGAGCTCACATGGGCATGCTGATATTTGCGCTTATTCTGATTATTGCAGCAATGATTGCGGCATTGGTTATGAATATCCTCTGCTGTGTCGGACTGGCACATGCGTTTGGCAAGGGAGCCGGATTTGCCTGTGGACTTATATTCCTCAATGTGATTTTTGTCTGTATTATTGCCTTCAACAAAAACATTGTTTATGTGGGAGATGGATATAATAGTAATAATAACTACTATAATCCATACGGTTCAAACGGATACGGTCAGCAGTACGGTCAGAATATGTACGGAAACGGAGCAAATCAGCAGTACGGCCAGAACATGTACGGAAACGGAGCAAATCAGCAGTACGGCCAGAACATGTACGGAAACGGGGCAAATCAGCAGTATGGCCAGAACATGTACGGAAATGGCACAAATCAGCAGTACGGCCAGAACATGTACGGAAACGGAGCAAACCAGCAGTACGGCCAGAACATGTACGGAAATGTAGCAAACCAGCAGTACGGCCAGAACATGTATGGAAACGGCGCAGCTCAGGGCGGGGATGTTCAAAATTCCTACGGTACATCACAACAGCAGTCATGGAATGATGAGTATAACAACAAAGATTACGAATAATAATTAAGAATAAATCGCGTGAATAAATAATAGATAAGAAATAAGAATAAAGCGTATGAATAGAAACTATAAATAAATGTTATAGTACAAATTTGTATCATTCTCTTGACATATAGTGTCAGAGGGCTATAATACAAAACAAGATTTAAATAAATATGTTCACCAAAATTCGTTGATGAGAACAAGGTCCGATTTGTATTTATTTTCAGAGAGCCTGTGGGCGGTGCGAACAGGCAATGATCAGATTGGAATATCCTCTCTAAGAAGCGGGCTGAAAGCATTAAGTGTGTCTGTAAACCTCGCCGGTGTCCACCGTTATATGGAAAGCATATGCTGGTATGCAGAGTGTCACAGTAATACACTGTGGAATCAGGGTGGTAACGCGGATTATTTCGTCCCTTTTCAGATTATGTCAATCTGGAAAGGGATTTTTTAATTCCATAAAAGAGTTTTAGTGAGCAGAAAAATGTTAAGGAGGCTTACAATGAAAGCATTACAAAAAGTAAGTAAATTTTTATCAGACTACACATCGATAGTTGTCATAGCAATCGCCGTAGTCACATTTCTGGTTCCGAATCTGATGGCCTGGGTAAATCAGATGTTGTTTGTGGATCCGGTATCCAACAAGTTCACATGTCAGTCAATCATTATCGGAATCATCATGTTTAGTATGGGACTTACACTTACGACACAGGATTTCAAGATACTCGCACAGAGACCATTTGATATATGTGTAGGTGCAATCGCACAGTATCTTATCATGCCGTTTCTTGCATTTGGTATCTCAAAGGCATTGAATCTGCCTGACGGAATCGCACTTGGACTTATCCTCGTAGGCTGCTGTCCTGGTGGTGTTTCTTCAAACATTATGTCATACCTCTGCGGTGGTGATGTGGCATTCTCAGTTGGAATGACAACAGTTTCCACATTGCTCTCACCATTTATGACACCGCTACTGGTATCATTGCTTGCAAGCGGAACACATGTCTCAATCAAGGCGCTTCCGATGTTTGTGTCAATAATTGAGACTGTAATCTTTCCTGTAGCGGTTGGATTTTTACTCAACTACCTGCTTGGAAAGAAAAAGGCATTTGCCGAGGCTCAGAAGGTCATGCCGGGTATTGCGGTGCTTGGCCTGGCATTCGTTGTAGGTGGTGTTGTATCATCACAGGGCTCAAAGTTCTTTACATCAGGAGTAGTAATTTTTGCGGCAGTTCTGTTACATAACGGACTTGGATATCTGCTCGGATACGGTGCAGGAAGACTGGTAGGCATGAACACAGCCAAGAAGAGAACCATCTCTATCGAGGTTGGTATGCAGAATGCAGGTCTTGCCACAAACCTTGCCACCACTACAGCACAGTTTGCTTCAACACCTGAATCAGCCATCATCTGTGCAGTGTCATGTACATGGCATTCAATCTCAGGCACACTGCTTGCCGGAGCCTTTGCATTAAAGGACAAAATGGCTGCTAAAAAGGCAGAAGAAGCCGCTGAGACAAAGACAGCATAAAGAGAATGAATACCTATTATAACCGATTGGTAAATTAAACAAAAATCATAGAAATTAAAAATAAATTATGTATAAAATATTTATTGAAATTTGCTAAAAAAAGAGTAAATATAATATACAAATAAAATTAAGATAAACAAAAGAAAGAGGTAAAAATATGAGTGGAATCTTAATGATGGTAATAGCCATTGTTGTGCTCGGTGGAGCATACTTATTATATGGCCGTTATCTGCAAAACAAATGGGGCATTGATCCAAATGCCAAGACTCCTGCCTACGAGATGGAGGACGGAGTGGACTATGTACCGGCCGATACCAACGTAGTATTCGGACATCAGTTTGCATCTATCGCAGGTGCAGGCCCAATCAACGGACCAATTCAGGCAGCTATTTTCGGATGGCTTCCGGTTCTGCTTTGGATATTAATTGGTGGTGTATTCTTTGGAGCTGTTCAGGATTTTGCATCTATGTACGCTTCAGTTAAGAACAAGGGCCGTACAATCGGTTACATCATCGAGGAGTACATTGGTAAATTAGGAAAGAAATTATTCCTGTTATTCTGTTGGCTGTTCTGTATACTTGTTGTTGCAGCCTTCGCAGATGTCGTAGCCGGAACCTTCAATGGCTTTGCTGCTGATAAAGCAGGCGAGGTTACAAAGGTCGTAGCCAACGGAGCAGTTGCAACTACATCAATGCTTTTCATCATAGAGGCAGTTGCACTTGGTTTCTTCCTTAAATACTCTAAGTTCAACAAATGGATTAACACACTTGTTGCAATCGCATTACTTATAGTAGCTATAGCACTGGGACTCAATTTCCCAATGTATTTAAACCTTGGTGTATGGCACATAATTATATTTGTATATATACTTATAGCCAGTGTTACACCTGTATGGGCACTGCTTCAGCCACGTGATTACCTTAACAGCTACCTGTTAATCTTCATGATCGTAGGTGCGGTAATCGGTGTATTTGTTGCAAATCCTGCTTGTAACCTTGATGCTTTCACAGCATTTGCAATCCCTGATGCAAACGGAAACCCACAGTATCTGTTCCCAATCTTATTCGTAACAATCGCCTGTGGTGCAGTTTCAGGTTTCCATTCACTTGTATCATCAGGTACTGCTTCTAAGCAGATAAAGAATGAGAAGAACATGCTTCCTGTTTCATTCGGTGCCATGCTTATGGAGAGTATGCTTGCAATCCTTGCACTTATCGCAGTAGCATCATTCGGTAAGGGAGAGGCAGCCGCTCAGGGACTTACAACACAGCCACAGATTTTCGCAGGAGCTATCGCAAACTTCCTGTCAGTAATCGGTTTACCACATTCACTTGTGTTTACACTGATTAACCTTGCTGTATCAGCCTTCGCTCTGACATCACTTGATTCAGTAGCCAGAGTCGGACGTCTGTCATTCCAGGAGTTCTGGCTTGATTCAGACACAGATGATGACAATATGAGTCCATTTGTCAAGCTGATGACAAACAAATACTTTGCAACAATCATCACACTGGTACTTGCATTCCTGCTTACAAAGGTAGGCTATGCAGAGATATGGCCACTGTTTGGTTCAGCTAACCAGCTCTTATCAGTACTTGCACTTGTTGCCTGCGCAGTATTCTTAAAGAAGACAAAGCGTCAGGGCTGCATGCTCTGGATTCCAATGGTATTCATGATGGCAGTTACATTTACTGCACTTGGCATGACAATCTACAAGCTTACAAAGGCATTATTCTCTGTAGGACTTGACCTTGGAAATTCATTACAGCTTATATTCGCAGTATTACTGCTCATCCTTGGTGTACTTGTTGCAATTCAGGGTGTGAAGAAGCTCTGTGAGAAGTCAAAAGACGAGAAAGCTGCAGCTTAGTATTTGAGGCAGAAGCTTCAATTAAATTAATAGAATAAATTAATAGAAATTAGAAGTCTCAGAATCCGCTAAATAAGCGGGTTCTGAGACTTTTTAGTTTATGTGAATATGAAGAATGAATGAAGCAGAATATTAATGGGAGCCTGACATCAGGCTCCCAATTCTCTGTCCTTTCCCATGAAAAATACTGCTAAAGCTTCCGGACCAACATGGCTTCCGGTGCAGAAATCATAGGTGGTATTTATCACATCGCGCACCTTTATGCGCTTTTTAATCTGTTCAATCACATAGAGCGAATCTTCATATGCATCAGCATGTGCCACTCCGATAATCTGATTTTCAGGGTCTGTAATGTTGTCGCATAACAGATTGACAAGCTCATTTAATACGGCTTTTCGGCCACGACATTTTCTGAACTGTACAATATATCCGTCCTTGCTGCCCCTTAGGATAGGCTTGATGCTTAGCATGTTGCCAACCAAAGCGGTGGTTCCGCTTAATCTGCCGGTTCTGGCAAGATACTTTAAATTACCCACTGTAAATACACCGTTTAATCTGGCAGGATAGGTCTCTATCGTGTCAGCCACCTCATCAAAGCTCATGCCCTTTTCACGCATTTCGCTGGCGTATATTGCGAGAAGTCCCTGTCCGAGTGAAGCATTTAATGAATCCACCAGGCGGATTTTCCTGCCATTATTGCACTCCTCAAGGACCGCATCGGCAGCGACACGGGCTGAGTTGTAGTTGCCGCTTATGTTTTTACTGAGGGAGAAATACAGGATATCCTTGTCTGCCTCAATGATTTCCCTGAAGGTATCCTCAAAGATTCCGCTGCTGATAAGTCCGGTCTTTACCTCGGCACCTTCTCTTATAGCATCATAGTATTCCTTTCCCTTTGCCCGCTCCTGTTCCGGTGTGAGGTCAGGCTCAAAGCAGGTCATTTCCTTTCCGTTGACAAGGTTTACAAATGATAGCACCTTGATTTTATATTTTTTACATAGCTCTGCAGGAATGTTTGCCGCAGAGTCAACAATTATTTCAAACATATTTACCCTCGTATTTCTATAATAATTGGTTAACTGTAGTTATGCATCACATACATTGCAATTATATTCCATTAATATATGTGGTTGCAAAGAATAGTATATGTAGTTTTTGATACTATGTCAATGGCTTTTACCATGTTTAGTAAAAATTTAGAATATTTAGATAGAGTTATCAGGGATGTAGTGTTATAGTAGAAATAATAGATATATAGATTCAATGAAACAGAGGAAAAATATGAGTGATATAAAATTAGGCTGTCACGTAGGCATGGCAGGAAAAGATATGTTTCTGGCATCAGCCAGGGAAGCAGCGTCATATGGCGCTAATGTGTTTATGCTCTACACCGGGGCACCACAGAACACGAGAAGAAAGGAAATCTTTGAGCTCAACATAGACGCAGGCTGGGAATATGCACATGAGCATGGGATAAATGAGATAGTGGTCCACGCGCCATACATCATAAATCTGGCAAACACCGTAAAGCCTGAGACATACGAGCTGGCAGTGGAGTTTCTGGAAAAGGAGATAGTAAGGACCGCGGCAATGAAGAGCCGCATACTGGTGCTTCATCCGGGAAGTCATGTAAATGCCGGTGAGCAGGCTGGAATCGCACAGATTGTAAAGGGACTTAACACAGTGCTCAATCAGAATGATGACGATGTGTTTATAGCACTTGAGACGATGGCAGGAAAGGGCAGTGAAATAGGCCGTTCCTTTGAGGAGCTTAAGGCAATCTATGATGGAGTGGACAGGAAAGAAAGACTGCGTGTCTGCTTCGATACGTGCCATGTAAATGATGCAGGATACGATATTGTGAACCATTATGATGATGTTTTTGCGGAGTTTGACAGGGTGATAGGACTTGAGCAGATAGCGGTATTTCATGTGAATGACAGCTTAAATCCTCTTGGAGCACACAAGGACAGGCATGCAAATATAGGCAAGGGAACTATCGGTTATGATACATTGCACCGCCTGGTGCATGATGAGACCTTTGCAAATGTACCAAAGATTTTGGAAACACCATGGCTTTGTGAGGAGGGCTCTGCGAAGAAGACTATTCCTCCTTATAAAGAGGAAATTGAATGGCTTCTTAAATAAGAAGGTGGCTAAAAATGTATAGAGAGGTTTGGTATTACAGACAGTAAGATAATGGAGGCATAATAGATGAAGGAAAAAACCTACGAGGGAACTAAAAAAACACAGAATGGTTTAAAGAGAATGGGTTTTTCAGCGCTTGCGATATTATTGCAGGCAGTTTTCATGGTCTATATGTTTACAAGGCTAAATGAATATGCGGCAGCAATAAATACGACCACAAGCGTCCTGGCGATCATACTTGTGCTCGGACTGTACAATCGTGAGCAGACCGCATCCATGACTACACCATGGATTATACTGATACTGGCATTTCCGATAATGGGAGTGTCACTTTACCTGTTAGTCGGACTAAACGGCGCACCGCATAAGATGCGTGCACGGTTTGAAGAGGTGGATTCCATGCTTCTTCCATGTCTGCCTGAAAACGCAGACATACTATCCGATATGTATGAAAAGGTGCCGCAGGCAGCGGGGATTTCAACATATCTGGCAAAAAATGCACTATATCCGGTATATCAGAACACGGATGTGACATATTATGATCAGGCGTCAAAGGGACTCGAAGCGCAGCTTAGCGATTTATCAAAGGCAAAGAAATTTATTTTCATGGAGTATCACGCCATAGAGGACAAGGAATCGTGGCACCGTATCCAGAAGGTGCTCACGGAGCGCGTACAGGCAGGAGTCGAGGTAAGGGTGTTTTATGATGATATGGGCTCAATCTTTTTCATAGACAGGGATTTCTCGGAAAAGATGGAGAAGCTTGGCATCAAATGCAGGGTGTTCAACCCGGTTGCACCTGCCTTTAACATGTTTTTAAACAATCGTGACCATAGAAAAATCACGGTAATTGATGGAAAAATCGCATATACCGGCGGCTATAATCTGGCAAATGAGTACTTCAACGTGACACACCCATACGGAATCTGGAAGGATACGGGAATCAGGCTCGAGGGAGATGCTGTCAAGTCGTTTACCATCGCATTTCTCGAGATGTGGAATGCATCAGAGCGCAAGGTGCCGCGCGAGGTGGATGTATCGCAATATCTGCTGCACTATGATTATAAGGCAAAACAGAGTGGATTTATCCAGCCATATGCAGACAGCCCTCTCGATAACGAGCAGGTGGGGGAGGATGTCTATATAAGCATGGCAAACAAGGCACAGCGTTATTGCTGGTTTATTACTCCTTACCTTATCATTACCGATGAGATGAGCCATGCGCTGACACTTGCAGCCAAGCGTGGAGTTGACGTGCGCATCATCACGCCGGGCATACCTGATAAGAAACCAATATACAGCGTGACACGCTCCTTCTACAACCAGCTTGTGAAGCATGGTGTGAGGATTTTTGAGTGGACACCGGGCTTTTGCCATGCAAAGATGAGTGTGGCAGACGATATAATGGCAACCTGCGGTACCATAAATCTTGACTACAGAAGCCTTTATCACCATTTTGAAAATGGCTGTTTTATGGCGGATTGTGAAGTGGTGCATGAAATCAGGGATGATTTTATCAGGCTTTTCGCTGAGTCAGCGGAGGTGACGGAGAAGTACAGGACCGGAAGAAGTGCAAGACGAAGGCTGGGGCAGTCAATTATGCGGCTGTTTGCAGGACTGTTGTAGACAGAAAGTGGATTAAAATACAAGTAATTGAATGCAAAAAAGAGAAAAAATCACAAAAATATATTGAATAATATATGAATTTTGCTGTATTATATATAAGTACAGGGAGGCGAAAGGAAATATGTTATTGAGATTTAAAGTAAAGAATTACAGATCGATAAGGGATGAGGCTGTGCTTGATATGGAAGCTGCCGGATTGAGTGATCAGAAGGAATGTCTTTTACGATTTAAAAATGACGAATATCTGCCAGTGGTTTCTATTAATGGAAAGAATGGTGGTGGAAAAAGTAATGTAATCCGGGCTATGTGGCTGGCTGTGCAGTTTATAAAAAATGCGCAGAGAACTCAATATGAGGGAGCTGAAATACCGGTAAGACCATTTGAATTAGATGATTATTCAAAAAATAATCCAACATTATTTGAGTTTGAATATGTAGATGATGGAGTATGGTACAATTATGGCTTTTCTGCAACAAGACAAAATGTTGTGGATGAACATCTATATTGGGCACCGAAAGGACAACGTGCAGTCATATTTGACAGAACAGGTCAGGAATTTTCATTCCCTGCAAATAATGACAGGAAAATAAAAAAGATGATCAGTCGGGCGGTTGCTGCAAACCAGCTTTTTTTCCCTGTGTCATGTACTATGAATTATGAACCATGCATAAAGGCAATGAGATGGTTCAGGACAAAGCTGTTTTTTTCGCGTGATTACTCTGATTTGGGAAAAAATCTAATAGATTACAGGGAAGACACAGAGATGCTCAATTCAATTGTGTCTATTGCAAAAATTGCTGATCTTGGTATAGCTGATATGCAGTTCGAAATAAATAATAAATTGATTTCTGATATTGATGAGCTGCCTGATGATCTATCTATGGAAAAAAAATTACAGATAGAAAAAGCATTGGCACAATTTAGGGAAAGCCTTACCGGAAGTGCGGATGATATGGCGGGAGCAATACAGTACAATGAGATAAAAGCTACATCATTGCATACAGGTTTGGATAAAGATGGAAGAAAAACAGTGTACCCATTGAACTTGTATGATGAATCAGATGGAACCATCAGGCTTATGGCAAGAGCGACTGCTATGGAGTCGGCATTAATAAATGGAGGCTTGTTTATCATTGATGAAATAGAGGAGCGCCTTCATCCTATACTTGTGGAATATATCATCAATCAGTTTCAAAAAAATAATAAAAACAAGGCACAGCTTATATTTACGACACATAGTACTGATATAATGAATAGAGAAATGCTTAGGCGGGATCAGTACTATCTTGTAGATAAAGATGGACAGACAGGCGCAACAGAACTATATTCTGTTTATGATTTTTCTATACGCAATGATGAAAAAATAGGAAAAGCATATTTGTTAGGAAAATATGGAGCTATTCCATTTGTAAGGGAAGAATAGTATGGCTAGAAAAAGTAAAAACAGATCGAGAAATCCGTATATTGTTGTTTTCTGGGAAGGGGAGAGTGAACAGCAGTATTTCATGTTCATAAAAGATAAGTTTCATGAGAAAACTAATTTAAAGATTCACAATAAAAAGGGAACATTTGATATAGCTAGGAAATCAGTCGGTGCAAAGGGTGTGTATAAAGATGACGTAGATTATATAGATGAGATATGGATAGTTTTTGATACAGAAGTGGATTTGCGACCTAAATGGCAGGAAAATTGGGAGATAATTAAGCTGTTAAGAAAAAAATGCAAGAACGCAAAAGTTCGATTACTTATGACAAAAGGCTGTATAGAATATTTCTTTTTATTACATTATGAGAAAACTGCTCCAATGATATCCACAACGGTTGATAAGGAAAAGCTGCTGAATATACTGGCAGATGATAAGCATTGTCCCGGATATAAAAAGGGGGATAGAATTACAATATGGAAAATAGCGGAAAATTACATAACTGCAATAAAAAATGGGGAATGGAGTCTCAATAGAGTAAAAGATGAACTGGCAACAGCTTCAAATGAAGATGATAAAACCAAGATATTATATTTTACTGACAGTACATTTACCAACGTGCATGAAGTGTTAGCAGAACTTGAACAGTCAATAAACTAAGTTTTATTTAGGAAGTGAGTGTATATGAGTGATTACGACAGCAAAATCATCAGAAAGCAGATAAGAGTGTACGGCTCGGTGCAGGGAGTAGGTTTCCGCTACAGAACAGAGCACGCGGCAGAAAGCGTTGGTGCAACAGGCTGGGTGAGAAATGACCCTGACGGTTCGGTATTTATGGAAATACAGGGCACAGAGGAGCAGATAGACAGGGTATTTGCAATGGTGAGTCAGGGTACTTATGTAAATATAGAGAAAATGGATGCCAAATCAATACCGGTGGTTGAGGATGAGCGGGGATTTCATACGAGAGAATCGCTTGGAGACTTCTGGGGACTATGGCACAGATAAACGGAGGCATCATATATGTTTTTTATGATGGGAATAACGGACGGCAGGAAGGACTTTGACTTCAATCAGGTCATTACCTGCGATGAATGTGGCAGGTATGGCAGGTATCAGGTGTATATGACATACATGGTGCTGTCACTGTTCTTCATTCCGTGTTTTAAATGGAACAGGCACTACTATGTGCAGACCACATGCTGTAATGCGCTTTACGAGCTTGATCCGGAAATAGGACGCAGGATAGCAAGAGGCGAGGACGTGGAGATATTGCCACAGCATTTGCAGCGTGTAAATCCGCAGTATGATTACGGCTTTGGAAATGGAAGTGGAAACACAATAAAAAGATGCAGCAATTGTGGATATATAACTACAGAGGACTTTGAATTCTGTCCCAAATGCGGCAGGAAATTATAATGCAACAGCTTTATAATAGAAAATTAAAATTTAAGAACACATGACTTTTAAATAAGGCGATAAACTTATATGGAAATTTAGGAGGAAAACACATGGAAACATGGTATTACGAGGTAGTGTCCATAGACGGAGACTATGCAAATCTAAAGAGATGCGATATTGAATCAGACGATCTGAAGCTTGTGGCAAGGGCACTGCTCCCACCAGAGATTATGGAGGGAAGCAGACTGAAATACGAGCTGATGCAATATGAGATAATTTAGTAACATATAACCTTGAAGTAGGAGATATTAAGAATGCAGCAGAAATCTACGCAAAAAATACTGCTATTTAGTGTAGCAGCACAAAAAGTGGAAAAAATAAAAGCCCTGTGCAAAACTCTTGGAATATCGGTGCAACAGGTGGAAAAATCAGATTACGGACAGAAGCTCGGTGCCATAGCCGGAATAACCGGATTCAAAAAGGATGGTTCAAGGTATAGCGGAGCCGATTTTCCGGCGGAGCTTTTGGTCTTTTCCGGTATTAATTCATCACAAATGGATATCTTTCTGGCGGAATATAAGAAGGCGGGGATCGAACCAATCGGATGTAAGGCTGTCGTGACACCGGATAATGTATTTTGGAGTGCCGATAAGCTGTTTCGGGAGATATTCAGAGAGCACTTGTTTATGAGCAGGTAAATTGTAAACGTTATTATAAAATGAAAGAAAAACCTCTATCGTGCAATTTCTAATAATTTTTTCTTTATATTTGTGAGATAACTTCTACTTACAGGAAGGGTAACGTTATTTGGCAAAAAAAGTTCATTAATTCTTAGAGATAAAACTTTATTGATATTAACAATATAAGATTTGTGAGCTCGAATAAAAAAAACTGGGAGTCGCTTTGATATTTCATTTAAAGAAGTTCTTTCGACAAATACATTTGATGTAGTATGAAAGATTACATCATGTCCATTTTTTTCTATATACATTATATCATTGTAAGGTATGCTAATAATATCGTTGCCCTTGTGATAATAATAAAATTCTCGACTAAATAAATGAATAAATTTATCGAGACAATTATTTATTGTGCCATAGTTAATTGGTTTTAAAAGATAGTTGAATGCTTGAACATCATAACCATCAAATACATATTCCTTAAATGCAGTAAGAAATATAATAATACCTGTGTAACCGCTTTCTCTGAGCTGTTTGCATGCATCAATTCCGGTGAATGAGTTATTGCAATTTAATTCGATATCAGAAAAGAATAAATCACATTTTAGAGTAGGCAAGGATTTAATAAATTTTTTATATGAATTAAGCCAAATAATATTTATTAAAATCCCTGTGTTAGCAGCCCATTTTTTTATTGAGTCTGAGAGTGTTATGAAATCACTTTCATTATCTTCAAGAATTGTGATGTTAATAATCATTAATTATCCTCCAATCAATTATCTAAAGGAAATAAAATAGAAACTGAGAAAATCTCAGTGCCGGGATCAAATTCTATGATGCCATTATATTTTTTTACAATCTCATTAATCCTTTTTATTCCGATGCCATGTTCGTTTTTATTAGAAGTTTTTGTGGTTAAAAGGTTGCCATTTCTTCCATAAAGATATATACCATTTGAACTATTTGATATAAATAGTAGTAGCATATTGTTATATGGTTTAATTTCAATTTGAAGTCTACGTTTAGTCATGTCTAACTTACAGTTGGCTTCTATTGCATTATCAAGTAAATTACTAATTAATGAACACAAATCCATATCTGAAATGTTATAATTAGCTGGAAAATGAATCTGATGTTTTATAGAAATATTATTATCTAGTGCTTTCGAGAGTTTTGCTGTCATAATACAGTCAATGGGGATTATTCCAGTTGAGATTGTATATGATGTCCTTTCTATAGAGTTATTTATCTGATATATGTATTTTAAGGCGTCAGAATTTTTTCCGTTTTCTACAAGTTTATATAGAATGCTCATATGGTTCATGATGTCATGTTTAAATACCCTAAGACTATGGGTGGAATTAATTATTTCCTCATTTTGTCGAGCTTCCATTTGATTAATTGTAATACTCTGAATAAGTCTGTCATTTTTTTCTTTTTCTTTTCCAAGTCTATAAATATATATGGAAATATATACAAATAAAAATAGTGTAAGTCCGAAAATAAATAAGAGTAAGTGGAAAAAGTTTTCAGTGTATATTGACTGTTTTAATAGAATAATAAGTACATTCTCTTCTAATATGACACATATAGTAGAAATTATGAAATAGGAAATTTTATCAAGTTTTCCTAAAACAAACACCTGTGGAGTAAAAAGCAAAAATATGATTACAAACAAGGCAATTATAGATATATATATTAAGGAAAAAAGTATTCGCATATTTCCCAAATATAATACCTGCGAGAGATTTATATTATAAAACTTTATTGGTATTAATAAAGTCAAAGCATCTGAAATTATTAGTATCAGGCAATAGATAAAAGAGACAAAAAAACTATTAAAAATAGGATTAACAAAAAATAATATTAAGAAAATAATATTAAGTAATAGTACAGATGTTAAAGAAATAATGGTAGATATCTTGCTTATATTCATAAGAGTAATTAATAGTGATTTACATAGTATGAATAATGTTTGTTCAGCCGTATGATAATGATATTGACGTTTAGTAAATTTTGCATTACAAATTACAGCAAATAGAAACGATTCTAATAGATTTATTATAAATTCCCAAATTATGATAAACATATATTCTACTCCTTGATTAGTGTAAGTAAATTATAACAGATGCTCTTTTTTTCTACAATGAGCAATAACACTATCAGCAAGCTATTCACAGCCAATTTTATGTCGTTTGCGCCAAATATCTTGTATAAATTAATAAATTGTGTAATTCTTAGATTAAGATAAATATTCAGAACCGCCTGGTGAATATTTGTAAAACTGTACGATGCTCGTGCTTTCCCGAGACTGCGAAGTAAATTTTGATCATATCTGTGGAATGGCTCTATTCGAGCTACCTTGAGAACAAGAAAATCTCTTAACAGAAAGGTATACATAAATGAAGAAAAATAAAATACTAGTTGGTGTTATATCAATTATGTTTGCAGGAATAATTACATTGGGGATAATAGAATGTAACAATAGCAATACAAAGGATAACGATAAATTATTTATTGGAAATGGCAAATTTCGTCAAGCAAAAAGGTTGAATGGATTGGGTGCCATTTATGATGATGACTATATTTTTTTTGATTGTGAGAATCAAATATATGAATCGTATAATTATTCTAATAAGAAAAACGACAAAAAGCTTAATGTGAATTGCAGAAACTCAGCTTGTTCACACAACAATGATAAGTGTGAAGCATATGTTGAACTTGGTGAGTATTTTGTTTTCAATAGTAAAATATACAAATATTATAACAAAAGTAAAGTTGTATCAGGTGAAAATAGGTTGTATGGTTCTATTGTTGAGGAAGAATCAGGAAAAACGGTCTTTAAAAATTCTATTCCAACTGATATGTCATCAGAATTAGCAATTGATGATAGTGAGGCTATTTTATATGTTAGGGTATTGTCGGATGATATAATAAAAGTAGATGGTGATAGACATGCCTATTTGTTGGACAAGAATTTTAATATTATATACTGTCATTACAATATTGGCAAATTTCCATGGGGAGCTATTTTGAATGGAAATTATTACTATATCAATGATATAAATGAAATTGTAAAGGTAAATTTAACAACGTTTGAAAGTAAATCAATAGCATCAAATGGTAAGGCTTTTATGGCGGATAACGATGAGAATTTTATATATTATTCAAATGAATTTAGCGAATTATATAAGTTGTCACCGGATGATGAAAGTTCTATAAAAATAGCAGATAATGCGCTTTTCTTTTCTGTACAGAATAAATATATATATGCCAGTGGTGGAGATAATGGTAACAAAATAATATATGATAAAAACGGAAAAATTATTGCCGATTATTCAGCTTGTGTAAATATGGGAGCTGATTCTGCCTTTCAAATAAATGATAAAATATATACAATATTTAATGGTGGTGTAGCTTACATGGATCTTGATGGGAAGAATTATGGTGAGATGATGCAATGAGATATGAAATTAAAAAAATATTATCATGTAAAATACTTATGATTTCTATGATTGTGGCTTTTATTTTTTCAATGGCAATTTCATATAATGCATATGCTAATGAGAAAATAGATTTAAGAGAGTTTTCTGCATATATTGGTGATTTTTCAGAACGAAAATATGATGTGATAGAGCAAAAAGTAATGGAGCTACAAAACAAATATGAAGAAACACAAAATGAAGATGTAATGGATGAAATGTTTGTTTATCTGACATTGGATAAAGATGCTTTAAATTGTCATAATGTTGTTGAATATAGGGATAGTGTTATTTCTGATTCTGAAATTAAAATAAAAACTGAGTCTGGATATTATAAGAGAATGAACGAAACGATAAATAAATTATATGGAAAGAAGACTAATCTTGTAATTGGAGAAAGTGAGACTTTAAATGAAGTATATGATTTATTTTGCGTAACTGATATTGTAGATATTGTATTTATTATTGTAATTATTTTATTTTCTTCTTTTTTGTTTTTGAATGAACATAATAACAATACATTTTATATGATTAAATCATCATATAGAGGTGGGAAGTTATCTTATCGGAATAAAATAGTGGTAACATTATTTTTTTCGATAATGGCATCAGTGGTTGAAACTTTGGGAATGACAATATGGTCTGTTTTTTGGAATAAAATAGATCAATGGAATACATCAATTCTCTTAAATAACGCTTTCTTACATTCACCTTATAGTATTACTTTATTTGAGATGATAATTGGAGTAGTAATTATGAGGGCAATTGGTTTTTTTGTATTATCTAGTGTATTTATTTTTGTTTCTTTATTTTTTAAAAGTAATATTGTGCCGATAGCGATTAATACATTTATTGGTCTGGGAGGTATAGCAATTAATTATATTTTATCAGGAAAATATTTTGCTTTATCCGGTGGCACAATCAGAGAAGCTGAAAATTATGATATTCTTAGAAAGTATACACCGTTTCCATTGATTAGTGAAAGTGTCAATTATTTTAAGGAATATGAACCTATCAATTTAATGGGAGTTCCAATTCAGTTATTAAGTTATTCTTTAATAATTAATCTGGTTTTTGCAATTATAGTGATAGCGCTGGGTTACTATTTTTATAACACGAATTTTAGGGAAAGTTGAGTTCAAAAATATCATGCTAGAGTTAATTGATATAAAAAAAAGATATGGCAGTAAAGAAGTATTGCATGGAATCAGCATCAAATTTGAAAATGGTATTTATGGATTGATTGGACCAAATGGATCTGGTAAATCTACTATTATGAATATAATGTCAGATGTTTTGGATATGAGTTCAGGCAAAATTTTATATAATGGAACTGATATAAAAGAATTAGATGACAGATATAGGGAAAAAATTGGTTTTTTGCCACAAAATGTAGGTTATTATCCAAATTTCACAGCAAAAAAAACCATAGAGTATTTTGGGTATCTTAGAGGTGTAAATAAAAAAGAATTAGATTCAAACGTGGAACAGGTGTTAAGGGATGTTAATTTGTATGAGAATCGTAACGATAAGGTTAAATCTTTTTCAGGAGGAATGAAGCAAAGACTTGGAATTGCAATAACATGTGTAGCTAATCCGGAGATTATTATTTTTGACGAACCGACAGTGGGACTTGATCCGGAAGAAAGGGCAAGATTTAAAAATCTAATTAGAAAATTATCTAAAACAAAAACTATTGTATTATCAACACATATTTTATCAGACGTAGAGGAAGTGGCTGACTATATAATATTGATTAAAGAAGGATGTCTGACAAAATTTGAGAAGATTGGTGGGAAGGATAATGAATAATGTTACCAAAATGGAATTATACAAAGTTCTTTCAAAACCTCAGGTATATATAATTTTTGTTGTTGGACTAATTATTCAAAGCATCATGGCGGGACAGATGAGAACAACTATGTTTAATGGATATCATAAGTCTGTGTATGAAAATTATATGAATGAAATGGAAGGCGAATATTCAATTGAAAAAAAAGAATACATTAATTCAGAATATCAGAAATTCCAAGCTATTATGGATGATGAGCAAAAGAATGAAATTGCATTTAATAATGGCAAAATAGATGGTAAGGATTATCATTCTATAATCAACGAACAAAAGAAAGCTCAATATAGAATAGCAACTGTCAAATACATTGTTGAGAAAACAGAGTATTATGATAGTCTGGATAAAAGTGCACAATATTTTTATGATATTGAAATAAGTGATTATGTTGAAAATTTGAGGTTTAATGTTATACCTATAATAGTTATTTTATTGATTGTGGTACCTATGTATACAGATGATATATATGCAGGAACATTAGCTATGATTAAATCATCTAAAAATGGAAGAATGATATTGTTAAAATCGCGGCTGAACATTAGTTTATTAATTTCGTTGTTGATATGTATATTATTTGCATTTATTGAATTTGTGACAAAGTACATTATATTTGATTTAGGAAATCTGAATGCAGGGGTTGAAAGTCTGATGATTGAGAGGACTATGCATTTACCATATATTATATCGGACTTGTCTATATGGCAATTTATTGTTTTATTATATCTGTTCTATCTTATAATCTCGGTTATGATTAGCATAATTGGTTTATTAGTTTCTAAAATATCACGAGGAAATATAGAAGCATTTTCAATAATGAGCGTTATTATTGTAGGTGTTTCATATATTTTAAATATTTTGTGACTGATATGTAATGACTTTTCAATAAAGAGACTGAATATGCCGTTTGCAGACTTTGAAAGAGCGATGCAAAAGGCGGGATACAAGCTTCCGGAGCCTGTATAATAAAGTAAATGAAAAAAGGAACCAACGTCACAGGTTCCTTTTTATATTGCAATTTTATAGTTTAATGCTCTAATCAACCAGTCCCTTATTCTTCCATTTTCCGCTCTTCCAGCGCAGCACCATACCGACGGCCCTGATGCACTCGTCACTTGCGAGTCCTATGTAGGCACCGACTGCGAGAAGCCCCAGATGCAGTCCGAAGAAGTATGTTCCGCCGACCGCTGCAAGGTACATGAAAACAGCACCCATGACAACCGGGAATACGGCGTCACCGCTTGTCTTCAGTGCCTGGCCATAGACCAGATTGGTGACTCTTCCAAGCTCCAGCACAATATCGATGGAGAGAAGCTTTGTGACAAGACTTATCATCTGTACGTCATTCGTGAAGATTCGCACAATGTAGTTACCTAAAAGCGCAAATGTGATAGAAAGGCAGGATGCCGTAATCACACCGTAGATAGCAGCCTTGCGAGTGCCCCTATCACATTCGTCATACTCCTTTGCTCCGATATGCCAGCCAGTCAGGATGGCATTTGCCTGAGCTAAGGCAGCACCGATACAGTACGAAAAGTTAGCAATCTGTGTAGCATAAGAGCGCGCAGTGACGTTCATTCCGTCAGCATCCATCTGGTTCATGAATCGCACTACAAGAGTCATTGCGATATTGTAAAGCGCGGTTTCACAGGCAGACGGAAAGCCAATCTTTATAATCTGTCCGAGAATTTTTCCGGGAGCTATGCGCTCGGGACTGTCCTTTGCCTTGATGAGCACAGCGCCCATTAAGGCAACAATAATCAGATTAACAATACGTGAGATAACCGTTGCAGTGGCAACACCCATGACGCCCCAGTTCATTACAAAGAGAAAAACAGCGTTAAGTATAAAGTTAATGACATTTCCAATAATTGATGCCCAAAGTGACTGCTTTGTGTAGCCGAAAACTCTCAGGTAGCTTGAAAAAATCGGTATGAGAGCATTTAAAAAGCAGGCACCTCCAACAATGCGCAGATAAGTATTTGCCGAATCAAAGAGCGCCGGTGCAATGCTTACCATTTTAAGAATATTTCCGGAAAAAACAGCCAGAAATACAGACATGAGCACACCTATTACAGCGTTAAATATAAGCCCAAGCTGTCTTGCCTGATATGCTATACCCGGTTTTCCGGCACCGATATTCTGCGTCATGACAGCAACCATACCGCTTGAGATGACACCAAACATGATGATGAAAACGGAGATATATGTATTTGCCGTGCCGACAGCACCAACCGCCTGGTCGCTCACGGATGACAGCATAAGAGTGTCGACCATGCCTGACAGCATGTAAAAAAGTGTTTCGAAGCATATTGGAATGGAAAGCTGTGTAAGTGTTTTTCTTTGAACCAGCATATAGATTACCTCATTTATAATGTATGTATACTTTGTGATATTAACAGAATGAATGCAAACTTCTCGTTATAAGCTTCATTTGGGAGAGGAAGATATAAAGAAGAGAAGCCTGCATGTATCAATATATTACATTATCACAAATAATTCTTGTATTATTTCAAGAAAAAATTGTACTATTTCTACTTTATCTATTACTAAGTTACTGCTCATACCACAGCGTAGATTCTTTAAATCATAGGGAGCAAATAAAAAATTGCACACCTTATGCATTTAATATGTTAAAATAAAAATAGTTGATATATAATTATTGCAGGGAACAAACCGGATGGGGATTAAAAGAGACTAAGGAATATGTAGAAAAATGTATTTTGAATTAAAAGAAAACCGGCCACACGGCACACCGGAAAATCCGTTCAGTCAATACCATATCAGTGATGTAAAGCGTGCATTCCAGATTCCGGTACACTGGCACGATGAGCTGGAAATTATATATGTAAAGCAGGGCAAGCTGCATGTGACCATATCAGGTGAAAACTATATAGGAAGCCCCAAGGATGCATTTGTGGTATCTCCAGGCAGTCTGCATTTCATGGGCTCGCCGACAGGAGATGCAGATTATTACACGTTTCTGTTTCCTCTTGAATATATATCATTTCAGACGGACGATCTCATGGAAAAAACAATCCTAGCCCCTCTCAAACGAGGCAGACTTATGATTAGTCCCCAGATAAATGATACAGCAGCAGATATATGCGAGCGGCTGATAGAGATAAATGCACAAATATCAGGGAAAAACGCGGAAAAAACAGATGCTGCAAATATAGAGGCGCAATTTGAGACAAAAATAACTCTCATCAAATTCATTAAGAAAATGTGGAGAAATGGTCTGATTATGGAAAATGGCACAAACGGCACCAACACAACAGAAAAAGAAATGATAACGTATATCCGGCAAAACTATACGAGAGAAATTTCACTGAAGGAATTTGGTGCACAGTTTCATTTGTCAGAAAAATACATATCACGCTACTTTAAAGAGCATTTTCATATTACCCTGTCACAGTATGTCAATCATCTCAGGCTGGAGCACGCCAGACAGCTATTGGAGGAATCAGCAGCTTCCGTTACAGAGGTTGCGATGTGCAGTGGATATCAGAATGTGAGCTATTTTATACGCAGCTTCAAGAAAATGTATGGGGTATCACCTCTTAAATACAGAAATTTTCAAACTTTACCTTGACAAAGTGACAAAAAGAGCATAAAGTATATTAAAAGATTAATTTAACAGTGTTTCAAAACCGATGAGAAAGAAGAGTAGACCTTTCCGGATATCTCAGAGAGCTGCAGATGGTGGGATTGCAGCATGGATGGATTTGTTGAATGGCCTTTCGAGGGTGATCCGAAGCGTTTGATTGTACAGAGTATATTTTTTAACGATTAAATCAGTAGGCGTCACCGGGAACCGAACCCGTTATCATTTCGGCATGTATATTAGTACATGACAGAGTGGACAATTCGTCAAATTGAGTGGTACCGCGATAATAAGAATTTATTACCGTCTCAAGCATTAGCTTGAGGCGGTTTTTTGCATAAACACCCACATGATGAAATGTCGTTAGCGCAATTTGATTTGAGGCTATGACATTTGGCTTGTAGAGGCTGGTTTATGAGAAAATCGCGAACATCGGGAAACAAACACTTCACAAAGAAAGTGAGGAATTCAATATGAAAAAGAAAGTATTATCAGTAATTTTAGCAGCAGTTTGCACCATGGGCCTTATGGCAGGCTGTGGAGCAGAGGATTCAAAGGGCTCTACACAGAGTGGCGCAAAGGGTGACAGCTACACAGTAGGTATTTCGCAGTTTGCAGAGCACGGCTCTCTTGACAACTGCAGGGAGGGCTTCTTAGAGGGCCTCAAGGAAGAGGGCATCGAGGAAGGTAAAAACCTTAAGGTTGATTACCAGAATGCACAGACAGATACCGGTACAGCAAGCACTATTGCAGACAGCTTCGTATCTGAGAAGGTTGATATGATTTGTGCCATCGCTACACCATGTGCAGCCAGCGCCTACAATTCAGCTATGAATGCAGACATTCCAACAGTATACACAGCAGTTTCAGATCCTGTTACAGCAGGTCTTGCTAAGGAGGACGGCTCAAGTGTCGGAAACATCACAGGCTCATCAGACGTGCTTCCTGTTGAGGAGCAGCTTAAGATGATCAGACAGATGATGCCGGATGCTAAGAAAATCGGTATTCTCTACACCACAAGTGAGGCAAACTCATGCAGCACCATTGAGGAGTACAAAAAGCTTGCTGATAAATATGATTTTGAAATTGTTGACACCGGAATAAACACATCAGCAGATATTGAGATTGCAGCATCAGATCTTGTTTCCAAGGTTGACTGCCTGTGCAACCTCACAGACAACACAGTAGTAAATGCACTCCAGACTGTTCTCGACAAGGCAAATGGAGCAAAGATTCCGGTATTCGGAAGTGAAATTGAGCAGGTTAAATCAGGCTGTGTCGCTTCAATGGGAATTGATTACTACCAGCTTGGAATCGAGACAGGAAAGATGGCAGCAAAGATTTTAAAGGGTGAGGAGAAAGCCTCTGACACTCCGTTTATCACAGCTTCAAAGGCAGAGCTTTATGTAAACACTGCAGCAGCAGACAAGATTGGCATGACACTTGATGCAGATTATATCAAGGATGCAGCCGAGACATTTGATAAGATTGAAGTAAAATAGTTACGTTGATTTTTAAAGCAGGGGAGGATACACCGTGACACTAGTTTTAAGCGTTTTAGAGCAGGGCATGATTTATGCGATCATGGCTCTTGGAATATATATCACATACACCATACTGGATTTTCCGGATCTGACCGTAGATGGAAGCTTTCCACTTGGAGCGGCACTTTCGGCGGTGCTCATCACAAAGGGCGTTAATCCGATACTCACACTGCTTGTGACATTTGCGGCAGGTGCGTTTGCCGGAATGCTGACAGGAATCATCCATGTGAAGCTCAAGGTGCGTGACCTTTTATCGGGAATTATCATGATGACAGCGCTTTACACGGTGAATCTTCGTATTGCAGGAAGAGCAAACCTGCCAATATACAATATGACCACACTTTTCGACAATGATTTTGTCAGAAATGTATTTAAGGGCGGCTTAGCACAGTTTTCAAATGTGATTATCATCCTTGTTATCACACTTGTGATGAAATTCCTGCTCGATTGGTACATGAGCACAAAGTCGGGATATCTGCTTCGCGCCGTAGGTGACAACGAGACTATTGTTACATCTATGGGTGTGGACAAGGGCATCACAAAAATCATCGGACTTGCAATCGCCAACGGTCTTTGCAGCTTAAGCGGATGCATTTTTGCACAGCAGCAGAGATATTTCGACGTATCAATGGGAACCGGAACAATGGTTATAGGCCTCGCGAGCGTTATTATCGGAATCAGCCTGCTTAAAAAGGCAACATTTTTGCGTGTGACCTCGAGTGTTGTTATCGGTGCGATTGTATACAAGGCCTGTGTGGCAATTGCTATAAAGCTTGGTATGCCGTCGAGCGATTTGAAGCTCATTACAGCGGTATTGTTCCTCATCATTCTGGTGCTTGGAATGGATAGAAACAAAAGAAAGAAGGTGGCATAATGTTAGAGCTCAACCATATCCACAAATTATATAATCCGGGAACAGTCAACGAGATATGCCTCTTTGATGATTTTAATCTGAAAATAGATGATGGACAGTTTGTTTCCGTTGTAGGAAGTAATGGCTCCGGAAAGACATCTATGCTCAACATCATCTGCGGTTCTATCCCTATTGACGGTGGCAGCATAGTGGTAAACGGCACTGACATCACAAAGCAGAAGGACTTTATCAGACACCGCCGCATAGGCCGTGTATTTCAGGATCCGTCAAAGGGAACCTGTCCTTCCATGACAATCCTTGAAAATCTGTCCATAGCTGACAACAAAGGAAAGACATACGGTCTGGGCCGTGGTACAAACCACAGCAGGATAGAGCATTACAAGGAGATGCTTGCCGAGTTAAACCTAGGACTTGAGGATAAGCTTCACACAAAGGTTGGCGCACTTTCTGGCGGTCAGAGGCAGACACTTGCGCTTCTCATGGCTACGATGAATCCAATCGAGTTTCTCATCCTTGATGAGCACACAGCAGCCCTCGATCCAAAGACTGCTGAGATTGTAATGCAGCTCACAGGCAAGATTGTGGCAGAGAAGAAGGTCACAACAATCATGGTCACACACAATCTGCGCTACGCTGTTGAATACGGAGACCGCCTTATTATGATGCATCAGGGCAGGGCAATAATCGACAAGGCCGGCGCCGATAAGAAGGCTATGCAGGTTGATGATATTCTTGGCACATTCAATGAGATTAGTATTGAGTGCGGAAACTAGGGTGTGCGAAATGTAAATATGAATTGAAAATGTCCTCCTGTGGGAGTATAATATAACTATACTATACTTCTGAGGGAGGATATTTTTATGCTTTTATATCATGGATCGGATCATATTATTGAAAAGCCGGAATTTGGTGCAGGAAAGAAGCATAATGATTATGGAAGAGGATTCTATTGTACACAAAATATAGAATTAGCTAAGGAATGGGCCGTATCAGAGGATGCAGACGGATATGTTAATAAATATAGCATATATACATCAAAACTAGAGGTTTTGAATATAAACAGTGACAAATATACTATGATGCATTGGCTTGGAATATTACTTAAGAACCGTATATTTACACTCACAACTCCACTTGAACGAGAGGCAAAACAATATATTCTGGATAATTTTAATATATCACTGGATGGAATTGATATTGTAAAGGGGTATAGGGCAGATGATAGTTATTTTTCTTATGCACGTGATTTTATAAGTGGTGTTATTTCTTATGAACAGCTTTCAAAGGCTATGAGACTGGGAAAGCTTGGAGAGCAATACTGTCTTATAAGTAAAAAAGCATTTGCAGCTTTAGAATATACCGGAAGTGAGTATGCTAATTTTAAGGAATGGTATCCACGGAAAATGCTTAGAGATATGTATGCCCGAAAAGGATATAGGGATATGGAAAAGGAATCATATAGAAGGGGAGAACTGTATATTTCAAGGATTATAGATGAGGAGATGAAAAAAGATGATTTACGCATATGACAAGGTTTATCTTCGAATTGCACAGCGAAGTCTTGGGGAGATGCTTAGTTATGCAGTGTATGACCTCGGATATGAGCTGGAGGATTATTATAAAAGATTTTTGCAGTCTGAATATAGTATGCGCTTTTCAAAAGGCGATTTATTTGTGATAACCGGGATGTCGGGCGCTGAACTTGCGATAAGGGTATTAGATATACCTGATGATGATATAATCATGCCTTCGTACAATACAGCTAAAAGCCAGGAATATTGGACAGGATGGATTCTGGCATATTACCAATGGGAGAATGGCAAAACCTTTGAAATGATTGATAAAGAGATACCTATTTGTAAAATCAGAAATATGTATAATCCGTATCATGAGATGGATATTTCATCTGCTATTTTGAAATTGAGAGAGATGAGTCAGGTATCAAGAGCGGAGACATATCTTAAAAAACTACGCAAAAGGGCTGGTATCAGTCAGAGCATTCTTGCGGAAGAAACAGGCATTCCTGTAAAAACTATTCAACAGTATGAACAGCGCAGGAAGGATATAAATAAGGCACAGGTCGAATATGTTGTCAGGCTGTCAAAGGCATTGTGCTGTGAACCGCAGGATATTTTGGAGGAACAGTCCTCAATCGTTTAGAATGGGACTGTTAGTCTCTATAGATTTTATACTCTCATCATCCCTGACATAATGCATCCGCCGGCGGCTCCGCATTTCATGACCTCAGCAAGTCGCGGAACACTAATGTCTTGTATGGAATCATAAGTGGATGATGCATCAAAAGCTTTGCTGTCATCGCTTAAAGCAATATTGATTCCACCAATCGCGTAAACCGGTATCTCAACCGCATCACAGACATTTTTGAGGAAATCAAGTCCGCGCGGAGGCAGTCCTTTTTTGCAGTCGGTTGCAAAAATATGTCCTGCCGTCATATATGTGGCACCAAGCTGTTCGGCTTTTATGGCATCTTCTACAGAATGGACAGAGGTTCCGATAACCTTGAAGAATTGTTGATAATTGTTAGATAGGTCTTTTTTGACATAAGCTTCAAGGATTGGCAATGGCAGATGTATATACGGATGCTCAAGCTCCATTGCTACATTTATAAAGCTATGCAGCATGCACTGCACATCATATTTTTTACACAGAGCAATCACATCGCGTGCCAGAGACAGATATTCTGCCTCCGGCATATCCTTTTCCCTGAGCACAATTGCATGGGGATGGAGCTTACATACACGCTCGAGCTGTTCCATGAACGGACGGCTGCACAGGTGTCTGTTTGTGATAGCGATTATATTATCACTCTGTAAAGCATGTTTTGAGTTTTCGTATAAGAGTTTTTCTTTATTCATATTTGTACCTACACGTAAATATAGTCGCTCATCACCGGCTGCAAACCATTGTCAAGCAGTGCATTAAATACCTCATCCACGCTTCTGCCATCAGAGATTTCAAACTGGTCATCGCCCTTGTCTTCTATATCGTCCACATGGCTTCCGATTCCGGTGCTGACACCGGCTGAAATCTTGGTGGCGGCGATATTTACGAGATTGTCACGCACACGCGCTACCTCTCTTGTAGATACGGTGATGCTTGCAAACGGCATGAAGAGCCTGTAAGCGCATACCACCTGAAGGAGCTGTGTCTCGTGGACATCCTTTGGATTGATACGGTCATTGTTTATGATAGGGCACAGACGAGGGCATGAGAATGCAATCTCGGCTCTTGGATATTTTTTCTGGAGCAGGTATGCGTGATATCCGGTGGCAAGTGCATCCTTTCTGAAATCATCGAGACCTAAAAGTGCGGCAAAGCCGACACCTCTCATACCACCCTTAAGAGCACGCTCCTGTGCATTTACACGGTAAGGGAAAATTCTCTTGTGTCCGGCAAGGTGGAGAGTCTCGTATTTGTCAGAGTTGTAGGTCTCCTGGAAAACGGTCACATAGTCAGCACCGCACTCGTGCAGGTATGCGTATTCGTCAGAGTTCATAGGATAAACCTCAAGACCTATAACCCTGAAATATTTGCGGGCAATTTTGCATGCCTCTCCAATGTATTTGACGTCTGACATTTTCTTGCTCTCACCGGTGAGAATCAGGATTTCCTGAAGACCGGTTTTGGCGATTGCAGCCATTTCCTTTTCGATTTCTGAGGCATTCAGCTTTGCGCGGTTGATTTTATTGTGACAGTTGAAACCACAGTAGATACAGTAGTTTTCGCAGTAGTTTGATATGTAAAGCGGTGTAAACATGCACACGCTGTTGCCGAAGTGCTTTCTGGTCTCAAGCTGTGCAGCCTGTGCGATTTCCTCAATAAATGGCTGTGCAGCAGGCGAGAGCAGGACCTTGAAATCCTCCAATGTGCGGTATTCGTGGGAAAGCGCCGCGCGAACATCGGCTGCGGTGTATTTGTCGTAGTCGTAGGCATCCATTTCGGCAACAACCCTGTCCATGATATCGGAGTCAAGCACCTCCATATCAGGCAGATATTTCATATGGTCTATTCTGTTTTTCTTCATGTCCTCGAGGATTACTTCGTTTACAATGCTGTCGTTGAAGTGGTCATCGTGGGCGATATTTGCATTGATATCTTTGTCATTTGCTATATTTATATCGTTAGTCATTATGTGTTCCCTTCAAAATCTGATTATCATATTTGTGCTTTATATATAATGATATGAGGGTCAAAAGGTAGTTTGCCCCTTCATTTATGATTAGTCACGCAGATATCCTGTAAGAGGGGATGATGCGCTGGCGCCCTTTGTCAGAGTGCGTCCGAGTCCTGACAGATAAGCCATTCTTCCGGCCTCGATAGCCTTTTTAAATGCCTCTGCCATTATCTCAACATCACCGGCTGTTGCAACGGCGGTGTTTGCCATGACTGCGGCAGCACCCATTTCCATAGCCTCGCATGCCTGTGAAGGGCGGCCGATGCCTGCATCCACGATGATAGGCAAATCGATTTCGTCAATCAGAATCTGGATAAATTCCTTTGTGCAGATACCCTTGTTTGAGCCGATTGGCGCGCCGAGAGGCATGATGCAGGCAGCGCCGGCGTTTGCAAGGTCTCTTGCTACGTTGAGGTCAGGATACATGTAAGGCATTACGACAAAGCCCTCCTTTGCGAGAATCTCTGTAGCCTTTATTGTTTCAAAGTTGTCCGGAAGCAGATATTTACTGTCGCGCATGATTTCAATTTTTACGAAGTCTCCACAGCCCAGCTCGCGGGACAAACGTGCGATTCTTACAGCCTCATCGGCATTTCTGGCGCCTGATGTGTTTGGAAGCAGTGTGACATTGTCCGGAATATAGTCGAGGATGTTTGCCAGTCCTCCATCGTTTGCACGGCGCAGAGCCAGTGTGATAATCTGTGCATCAGCCTTTTCAATGCAGGCCTTTACCAGGTCAAGTGAAAACTTTCCCGATCCAAGGATGAAACGTGAGGTAAACTCGTGACCTCCTAAAACTAATTTGTCGTTTGCTAAATCTATATTTTTATTCATGATGAACTCCTTTTGGTGTTATGTGTATTAAAATAAGCTACGCATGCATATGTGAACAAACGTATAAAAGTAAGGGTGTAAAATCAGCCCCCGCCCATAAAGCTTAAAATCTCTACCACATCGCCGTCGGCGATAGCAGTGCTGTCATACTCAGTCTTTGGAAGAATCTCTTCATTCAGCTCCACAACGATGTGCTTAGGGTTGTAATTGTTAGCTGAAAGATACTGCGAAACAGTCATGCCGCATACATCTGCAGCTTCTTTACCGTTGATTTTTACCATTGTGCGTCTCCTTTCCGGATTGAGATGTGGAAAAAGCGGGGATTATCCCGAAGCAATACATTAAAAAAGAGTTCACAAAGCAATACACCCGCGGTGGTGTACCCCTTCATGAACTCTGTTCACTCTCAAAAATCCGTTATTAAACTATGTAAATATGTAAAATTAAAAGGGAGATACCAATAATTTTACAAACATGAGTATAGTACCTTGCACCGGCAAAGTCAACTGATTTTTAATAAAACCGCATTACGCCTTACGTTACTGATATGTAGTAACTGCATTACAACAATTTCCAACAAATTTTACATAACGCAGACAGTATATTTTCATTAGAATGATATGTTAAAAAAGTAATAAAAATGGTTCTGAGTAATTACTAAAAATTCTGATAGCTGATTTGATGGAGGAAAAATATGTTTGACGAAGAAATGATAACAAAATACAGATACATAATATTACTTCTTGGTACAGCAGTATCGTTTTTGCTTGGCTTTGTAGTGGCATTTGCACTTGCTAAGCTGTGTGGAGTGATGGCTGTAAAGGCAGTGCTCAATATCGCTTTCACGGCAGGCGGTATCACAGGAATGCTTGGATTTGTGTGCATCTGTCTGGCTGAGCTTAGACGCATATAGTTACACATTAAGAAAGAAAACGGAATAAATTATTTTGACATACGACGAAATAAAAAAGAACAAAGAAATATGTGAATGCCTCCGATAGGAAGATGGGCATTCATGCGCAGGATGAGTATGGATCTGAATAGTTACTGATTTCGCATAAAAAGTGCATATTCGCACACAAACAAAACAAAATACAAATTTTATCGAAAAACTTACTTATAAAGTTTCTCAGCTCTTGAACTTAAAAATGATTGATAGTATAATTTAAGCGATTGGTGAAAAATAAGATTAAACGATAAGGAGGAAATCGCAATGATTACCTGGAACAACTTGGATACCCTGGAATCCTTCAAGGAGCTTTCTAAAGTGGGACGTGTTGACATAAAAGAGGCCATGTCAGGAGACAATGGCGCTAAGCGTGTCAAGGAGTACAACATCCCAATGGCAGAGGGATTCACTTACAACTTCGCTGCAAAGCAGGTGGATGCAGATGTGCTTGAGGCACTTGCAAAGCTTGCAAAGGAGGCTCAGCTTACAGAGAAATTTGAGGCACTTTACAATGGTGCTGTTATCAATACAGGTGAGAACCGTCTCGTTCTTCACCAGCTTACCCGTGGACAGCTCGGAGATGCTGTAGTGGCAGACGGAGTTGACAAGCGTAAATTCTACGTAGAGCAGCAGGAGAGAATCGCTGAGTTCGCAAACAAGGTTCACTCAGGCGAGATTACAAACGCAGCAGGAGAGAAGTTTACAACAGTTGTTCAGATAGGAATCGGCGGAAGTGATTTAGGACCTCGTGCTATGTACTTAGCACTTGAGAACTGGGCAAAGAAAAACAATACATTCAAGATGGAAGCCAAATTCATCAGCAATGTTGACCCTGATGATGCGGCAAGCGTACTTGCATCAGTTGACGTAGCTCACTCTATTTTTATATTAGTATCTAAATCAGGTACAACACTTGAGACTCTTACCAATGAGTCGTTCGTAAAGGATGCATTAAAGAACGCAGGACTTGATGCTTCTAAGCACATGATTGCCGTAACAAGTGAGACATCACCGCTTGCAAAGAGCGATGATTACCTTGCAGCTTTCTTCATGGACGACTACATCGGAGGACGTTACTCATCAACATCAGCAGTTGGTGGAGCAGTGCTCTCACTTGCATTCGGTCCTGAGGTATTTGCACAGTTCCTCGACGGAGCAGCAGCAGAGGATAAGCTTTCAAAGAATGCAGATATCATGGAGAATCCTGAGATGCTCGACGCACTCATCGGTGTTTACGAGAGAAACATACTCGGATATCCTAGCACAGCAGTGCTTCCATATTCACAGGCACTCAGCCGTTTCCCTGCACATTTACAGCAGGCTGATATGGAGTCAAACGGCAAGTCTGTTAACCGCTTCGGTGAGCCTGTAGATTATGTGACAGGACCGGTTATCTTTGGTGAGCCGGGAACAAACGGACAGCACTCATTCTATCAGCTCCTTCATCAGGGAACAGATATTGTGCCACTCCAGTTCATCGGCTTCAAGAACAACCAGCTTGACACAGATGTAGTCATCCAGGACAGCACAAGCCAGCAGAAACTCTGTGCAAACGTAGCAGCACAGATAGTTGCATTTGCATGTGGTAAGGCAGACGACAACAAGAACAAGAACTTCGAGGGTGGACGTCCTTCAAGCATCATAATCGGAGACCAGGTAAATCCTGCATCTCTTGGTGCACTCCTTGCACACTTTGAGAACAAGATCATGTTCCAGGGCTTCTTATGGAATGTAAACAGCTTCGATCAGGAAGGTGTTCAGCTTGGAAAGATACTTGCAAAGAAGGTTCTCGCACATGAGACAGACGGAGCACTTAAGGAGCTCAGCGATATGCTTAATATCTAGTACATCATTTGACATAAGTGAAGATACAGAAATATAAAAACGAGCCGCAATCCTGTGGGTATCAGGATTGCGGCTCGTTTTGTTCTGCCATAAATCATCCGGGTTAAAGATGACACATGACGAATTGGGTGAGATAATTTATTTAGGTTTATAGTTACTAATGTTGATAAATGTTGTCATTATTTGTGTGCTTTATGAAAGACAATATCATCCTTGATATTTCTGTCATATCTGGTATAAGCATGGCCATTCTTTCCTGCTGCAGCACTGTCGTCCTTCTCAGGACCGTTCTCCATCCACCAGGCATAGGCTGCAGCGCCGATACAAACGGCAGCACACACGACAATTATTATTGTTTCAAGCATTTTAAATCCTCCGTTTTACTTTATTATCAGCATGATGCGGAGAAAATGTTTATTTAATGTATCTAAGTTATATTTCCTCCACATATGCGCGAGTTTTGAAATAATCAGCGAAGGAAATTAGTTTATGCCCATCCTTGTCGTGGATAAAACGGATAATAAAGCGCCGGCTCGTGTTTGTAAGGCATATGCGCATCACCACGATAGCGGCATATGCGAATAAAATAATATGTATTAACTGGAGTAACGCACTCAGCCAGCTTAAATTGGATGTAAGCCTGCCTAAAAAACCAAGCGAAGAGGTACGGATGCGGCATATGACTGCAGGAAAAGAAGGTATTTCCTCTATATACTGGCAATCCATGAGTGCCGACATATCTGACTCTGAATAGAGCACTGCGCGTGAGTCCGAGGCAGCCTCGTGATCGTATGAACCGTATGCTGTGCGGTCAGGATCAAATTCGTCCAGATTTTTGTCGAGACTTAGAAAGGAGCAGAATATAAGACAAAGCAACAGTGGTAAAACCAGTATTTTCTTCATGAGAGTCTGCTCCTTTCCTTCCAATTTATGTTTCTATTTTCTTCCTTTAGATTAAAAAAGTCAACTTGTAAGTAGATTTCTTTTCAAAAATATTGAAATTCTTAATGGGCTGTAATTGTAACCAAATGATTATCTTAAATCAATGATATACATATTGCATAAAAAATAATCGAAAATTTATGCATGTTTGTGCATCACGATAATAGACATTTTTCATGGCACGTGATACTATAATTAACGTAAAAACCCCCCAATACATTATATATTTTTACTATCCCCATAGTAAAATACCTTCTCCTAAAGGACAGCAGAACGATGGCTGTTCTTTTTTTGTCCAAAAATAGTGTATATTTCGGGAAACAAGCAGATATAATATTGTTGAAATGATTTAGACATGATACAATCAGATTAGATATTAGATAGCACGCAAGAAGCGAGACATGCTGATAACAGCTCTCTTTCTTCAAGCCTGCAGACATTGAAGGCTCTGATGACATAATCCAGAGTCACTGACACCAAATATTGTGAGCAGATGATAGTTGATTCACGTATGAGGAGGAAGAACATTTTAAGATTTAGGGTGTACTTCCGGCGAAGTGCACCCTTTGTTAGTGAACAAAGAGGTACAATAACCGCATGCGCATCTGCATGCTCGCATGCAAGGGCGTATGTGGTTATTGGACATCCCAACATAAATTGAAAATTGTAGCAGCGTCAAGCTGCGGAGAAGCCTCGAAAGAGGCGAATTTTCAATTAATGGTGGGAGCTTTGTTCATATTAAATACAAAGAGGTACAATAACCGCATCTGCATGCTCGCATGCAAGGGCGTAATAAAAAAGATATAAGGAGTAACGCATGGAAACAAGAATAGCCCTGATCGGCATTATAGTTGAAAACCCGGATTCGGTTGAGCAGCTTAATCATCTGCTGCATGAGTACGGCAGCTTTATTGTTGGGCGCATGGGTATCCCATACGAGAAAAAGAACGTGAATATCATCAGTGTGGCGATTGACGCACCACAGGATATTATCAATGCTTTGTCCGGCAGGATTGGCAGGCTGGATGGCATAGGAGTGAAGACAGTTTACTCTAATAAATAAAGCAGACCAGACTATAGGAGAAAGCATGACCGAAAATACAGCAATAATAAAAATTATAGATGAAATTACGGCCTGCCGGAATATCACCCTCGAGCAGCTGCATATGCTGCTTGAGACAGATGATATGCAGGCAGTTGATTACCTTAGAAAGAGGGCATCTGAGAAAGCACACGAGACCTATGGCAATCAGGTTTTTATACGAGGGCTGATAGAGTTTACCAACTACTGCAAAAATGACTGCCTCTACTGTGGCATAAGGCACAGCAATACTCACGCGGACCGCTATCGCCTGAGCACGGAGCAGATTATGGCATGCTGCGAGAGTGGCTATGAGCTTGGCTTTCGCACTTTTGTGCTGCAGGGCGGTGAGGATCCATACTACACGGATGAGCGCATCTGTGAGATAGTGTCCGGGATTAAGGCAAAGTATCCGGACTGCGCAGTTACGCTCTCTATCGGAGAAAAGTCAAAGGAGAGCTATCAGAGCTATTTTGATGCAGGGGCAGACAGATATCTGCTGCGCCATGAGACTGCGGATGAAAAGCATTACAGTAGGCTTCATCCGGTAGAGATGTCACTTGCAAACAGAAAGCAGTGCCTTTGGGATTTGAAAGAGATAGGATATCAGGTTGGCTGCGGCTTCATGGTTGGCTCGCCGGGACAGACAGTGGAGACCTTGTACGAGGATTTGCAGTTTATAAAGGAGCTTGAGCCTCACATGGTTGGAATCGGTCCGTTCATATCACAGAAGGATACACCTTTTGCAAACGAGAAGTCAGGCACGATGGATGAGACGCTTCGCCTGCTTTCAATCATCAGGCTCATACATCCCAAGGTGCTGCTGCCTGCCACAACAGCGCTTGGCACAATCCATCCGCTCGGCAGGGAAAAGGGTATACAGTCGGGTGCCAATGTCGTGATGCCAAACCTCTCACCGGTCAATGTCCGTGACAAATACAAGCTCTACGACAATAAAATCTGCACCGGAGATGAGGCAGCAGAGTGCCGCTTCTGCATGGAAAACCGGATGAAAAGCATAGGATATCAGGTGGTGGTGTCGCGCGGAGACTACGCAGATTTTTGATTAATAGTTAGGATTAATATATATAAAACAACACTAGGATATATAAGGAGATAAAAATGTACAACGTAAAATCATTAAAGGCTGAAGAATTTATTTCAGACGAGGAAATCAAAGAGACTCTCGAATACGCAGAGGCAAACAAAAATAATATAGGGCTTATCGATGCAATTATAGAGAAAGCAAAGCTAAAAAAAGGACTCACACACAGAGAGGCGTCAGTGCTTTTAGCCTGTGAGATTCCTGAGAAGCTCGATGAGGTTTACAAGCTTGCACAGCAGATAAAGAAGGACTTCTACGGAAACAGAATCGTGCTTTTTGCACCGCTTTATCTGTCAAACTACTGTGTGAACGGCTGTGTTTACTGTCCATATCACATGAAAAATAAGCATATTGCGAGAAAGAAGCTCACTCAGGAGGAGATAGTAAAGGAGGTCACAGCCCTTCAGGATATGGGACACAAGCGTCTTGCAATCGAGGCAGGAGAGGATCCTGTAAACAATCCGATTGAGTATATTCTCGAGTGTATCAACACAATCTACAGCATCAAGCACAAAAACGGAGCTATCCGCCGTGTAAATGTAAATATCGCTGCCACTACAGTGGAGAATTACAGAAAGCTCAAGGAGGCAGGAATCGGAACCTACATACTCTTCCAGGAGACATATCACAAGGAGAGCTATGAGCAGCTTCATCCGACAGGACCAAAGCATGACTACGCATACCACACAGAGGCTATGGACCGCGCTATGGAGGGCGGCATTGACGATGTGGGACTTGGTGTGCTTTTCGGACTGGACAAGTACAAGTACGAGTTTGCCGGACTTTTGATGCATGCAGAGCACCTTGAGGCAGTTCACGGTGTAGGACCTCACACCATCAGTGTGCCGCGTATAAAGCACGCAGATGATATAGACCCGGATGTATTTGACAATGGCATAAGCGATGATACCTTTGCAAAAATATGCGCACTTATCCGTATTTCAGTGCCATACACGGGAATGATAATCTCAACCCGTGAGAGCCAGGCTGTCCGTGAAAAGGTTCTGCCGCTCGGTGTTTCACAGATCAGCGGCGCATCAAAGACAAGTGTCGGAGGCTATGCAGACCCTGAGGCTGAGAAAAATGCAGATGCAACATCAGAGCAGTTTGATGTCAGCGACCAGAGAACACTTGACGAGGTGGTAAACTGGCTTATGAAGATGGACTATATTCCGTCCTTCTGTACAGCCTGCTACAGAGAGGGCAGAACGGGAGATCGTTTTATGGCACTGTGCAAGAGCATGCAGATACTTAATTGCTGTCATCCGAACGCACTCATGACACTTAAGGAGTATCTCGAGGACTATGCAAGCCCGCAGACAAGAGAGCTTGGAATGAAGCTCATCGATAGGGAAATAGAAAAGATTACCAATCCAAAGGTTAAGCAGACCTGCTATGAGCATATACATGATATTGCAGACGGAAAGCGTGATTTCCGTTTCTAAAGGAGGAAATATGGGAAATTTGAATGAGACGCCTTCTGCCAACAGACTTCATATAGGTATATACGGAAAGACAAACAGTGGTAAGTCATCTCTGATTAACGCGGTTACAAAGCAGGAGGTTTCCATTGTAGCTGACGTGGCAGGTACGACAACCGACCCTGTGTACAAGCCGATGGAGATACATCCGCTCGGACCGTGCGTGATTATTGATACGGCGGGCTTTGATGATGACAGTGAGCTTGGCGAAAGACGTGTGGAAAAGACCCATCTGGCAGCAGAGAAGACAGACATAGCCGTTGTAGTGCTTGATATTGCAGAGGTCATTGCTGCAAAGAAGGCAGGGGTACCATTTAAAAAGGCTTTTAAGGATGAGGCAGAGTGGAGCCTGCTATTTGCAAAAAAACATACCCCGGTTGTATTTGCCTTAAACAAGATAGACGAGATTTTGCTTTCCGCAGAGGCACAGGAAAAGAGCAGGGGAAAGCTTGACAATGCTGCAATAGAGGCCGCAAAGTGCTGGGTTTATGAGGAAAACAGTGCTGTGATGGGCAAAAATGCAGACAATAGCTTTGAGGTTGTAGCAGTCAGCGCATTAAAGGGCAAGGGAATGGATGCCGTTATCTCTGCACTCACACGCCTTTTGCCTGAGGATTTTGGACAGGAATTTATCCTGGGAGACCTTGTTTGTGAGACAGACCTGGTGCTTCTTGTTATGCCACAGGATATCCAGGCGCCAAAGGGCAGACTCATATTGCCACAGGTGCAGACACTCAGGGAATTGCTCGATAGAAAATGCCTTGTGATGAGCACGACGACTGACAAAATGACAGATGCGCTTGCAGTATTATCTCACGCGCCAAAGCTCATCGTGACAGATTCACAGGTGTTTGGCTATGTGTACGAGCACAAGCCGGCGGAGAGTATGCTCACATCATTTTCAGTGCTTTTTGCAGCATACAAGGGTGATCTGCCATACTATGTGGAGAGCGCAAGGGCAATTGATGCCTTAAAGCCATTCTCAAGAGTGCTTATCGCAGAGTGTTGTACACATGCGCCTCTTGCGGAGGATATAGGCAGGGTGAAGCTTCCGAACCTGCTTCGAAAGCGTGTCGGTGAGGAGCTTACAGTGGATATTACAAGCGGTACAGACTTCCCTGATAATCTATCTCAGTATGACCTCGTTATTCAGTGTGGCGCTTGCATGTTTAACAGAAAATATGTATTATCAAGAATAGACAGGGCACGCACTCAGCATGTGCCGATGACAAACTATGGCGTGGCAATAGCACACCTGACAGGAATACTCGATAAGGTGAGCATGCCCTAGAAAAGCCTTAAAAGCCGGGAGGAAGAGAAGCTATCGGTATGACGAAAACAAGTGATTTTGATGATAAAATGAATTATAGTGGCGATTATAGCAATAATTACAGCGGCAATTATAGTGCCATCGGTTACGCTCGTCTGGCGAAGAGTCTTATTGATATAGTAAAAGAGCAGCAGGCAAAGCTTGGCTACAGGAAGGAAATAGTCAGACTGTATTATCCCCTTTCCACGCTCAGACATTTCTTTGAGTGTGCAGGGGCTGATAATAAAATTGCAACCGGCATGATTTCAGAGCAGCAGATGCTTGAAATCCTTGCTCCAAACAACCTGCCAAAGCAGCTTACTGACACCATAGGTGAGATAAAGGTCACCGCAAAAAATGAGCGCTTCTGCATAGAGATACCACCTGAGGGCAGTGAGTATGTGCATGAAAACACAGCTGACAACGAGTTTATAAGTGAGCTGATTGCGCTTGTCGGCACGCATGGCTGCACCATGGAGCAGATAACTGAGCTGTTTTTCAAATACTCGGACAATATCGAGAAAAAGGATATGCAAAACGGCGAGTTTGACTGTTACATCCGCTTCTTAAATGATCCGGATGACACATACTACTATTGCTTTCATGACGAGGGCTGCCATATTATTTACCATAGATTTCTGCCGCAGGATTATGCGGACTTTGGATTTTAATGGATATTGCTTTTGGTGTTGGCCTTTGAAATTACTTTGAAGTTACACGGAGACATAGTTTGACAAAAATATAACAATCTAATATAATGGCGGTTGAGAGTAAGGTTTATGTATAATACGCACAGCAGGAGATATACACATGGCAACATTTACCAGAAAAGCCATAATGCAGACTTTTTTACATATACTGAAAAACAAACCGCTGGACAGGATTACAGTCAAGGATATATGCGAGCAGTGTGAGATAAACAGAAACACATTTTACTATTATTTCAAGGACATATATGATGTGCTTGAGGCCATATTTGAGGACGAGGTGCGGCTCGTGATGGATGAGGCAAAGGAGGGCGTGACATTTCATGATGCATATGCCAGAGCAGCTGCCATTATTCTTAATAACCGCGAGGCGATAATGCACATTTATGCATCGGAAAACGGCAGGGTATTAAGGACATATCTGGATGCCGTGGTCACGCAGGTGGTGCGCCGCTTTGTGCTGGAAAAGGCAGAGGGCTATAGCCTGGATGATAGTGACATTGCTTTTATCACGGCATTTTACAGCAACGGAATCGTGGGCAGCACAATAAAGTGGATTGAGAGAGGCAGTATGATAAGCAGCCTGCCTGAGACCATTACGGCAAATGGCGTTGGACTGTCAAAAAGCCAATACAACAGAGATATTGTTAAGAGAATAGGTGACTCTTTCGATGCCACAATTTATGATATGATTGAGTGCTGTCTGTAGGCAGGCGGATATTGTATGACAAAATAATTCGAACAGATTTGACAGAGTGTCTGAATTTCAGACACTCTTATTTTTTTGTCCGTTTTAAAGACGATTATGGTGGATTAGAATAGCAGACAAAAAGGAGGGAGATACTTTATGCATACATTGGTACGTGTGAAAAATGCATACACTGTCATGACAATATGCCTGATTGCATTGGGGGCAGCTTTGTTATTTGCGCCACAGCTTGGACTAAAGACAATGTGCATGTTATATGGAGTGTTTCTCATAATATATGGTGTGACAAAGCTGTCCGGATATTTTGCAAAGGATTTATTTCAGCTTGCGTTTCAGTTTGACCTGGCACTGGGTATAGTTTCAATAGTGCTTGGAATCATAATTATTAAAAAAACTGAGTATATTATAGAGATATTGTCCACAGCGATAGGCATTTTTATGTTGGTAGATGGAGCGTTAAAGATACAGACTGCAGTGGAAGCAAAACGCTTTGGCATCGAGAACTGGTGGCTCATACTTGTGATGTCGTTTATAGTTACATTTGTGGGTATACTGCTTTTTGCGACACCATTTGAGACCGCAGGCATGATAGTGAGATTAATAGGACTGAATTTGAGTCTTGACGGAATACTAAATTTATTTGTCGTCAGAAATACCGTTGAAACAATAAGGAGGAATTCAAAGTGGGAAATTTAGGACATCAGGCAGCGAGACTTGCTGCATCAAAAATATGTGACAACATTGTAAAAGGACTTTGCAAGGACCCGGAGACAGAGGTTGTAAAGCTCATCGACATGTGGCAGAAATTCATGGGAGATGAGAATATTGATTTAAACTATGACAGTGCGCGCAAGATGATCTGTGATAAGGACTGCACACTCAACAAGTACATGCATCGTCTTATCAACGAGATAGATCCTCATGTATTAAAGACAATCGCACTCAATCTGGGCTTTGAGGCATTTGTTTACGGCACCAAGACTATCCGTAAAAATCGTGAAAAGTATGGCTGCAATGTTCCATGGCTCATCCTTATGGATCCGACAAGCGCCTGCAATCTGCACTGCACAGGCTGTTGGGCAGCAGAGTACGGCCACAAGCTGAACTTAACCTTTGATGAGATGGATAAGGTTGTAACACAGGGCAAGGAGCTTGGTGTATACCTGTATATGTTCACAGGAGGGGAGCCTCTTGTCAGAAAAGCAGACCTTGTTAAGCTCTGTGAGAAGCACAGTGACTGTGCATTTCTGGCATTCACAAACGGTACACTCGTGGATGAGGCCTTCTGCGCAGACTTAAAGCGTATCGGAAATCTGTACCTTGCAATAAGTCTTGAGGGCTTCTCAGAGGTAAACGACTTAAGACGAGGCACAGGTGTATTTGCAAAGGTTATGCATGCAATGGATTTGCTTAAGGAAAACGGACTTGTTTTCGGTACATCAATATGTTACACTTCAAAGAACTATAAGACAGTTACCAGTGATGAGTTTATCGATATGATCGTGGAAAAAGGCTGCCGCTATGCGCTTTACTTCCACTATATGCCTGTCGGAAACGATGCATCACTGGAGCTTTTACCGAATCCGAAGCAGAGACTTTACATCAAGGACCGTGTCCGTGAGATCAGAAATATGACAAGCGGCAAGGGAATTTTCACAATGGATTTCCAGAACGACGGCGAGTTTGTCGGAGGCTGTATCGCAGGAGGAAGAAACTACTTCCATATCAATGCAAACGGCGATGCTGAGCCATGTGTATTTATCCACTACTCAGGAGCCAACATCCGTACACACAGCATGCTTGAGATTTTGAAACAGCCGCTTTTCATGGCATATCATGATAACCAGCCATTTAATGAGAATCACTACAGACCATGTCCTATGCTTGAAAATCCTGAGATCTTACAGCGGCTCGTAAAGGAAACAGGTGCAAAATCAACTGATTTGCAGTCACCTGAGAGCGCGGAGCACCTGTGCAACAAGTGTAAGGAGTATGCGCAGGCATGGAAGCCTTGTGCCGATAAGCTTTGGGCGGAGGAAGGACACAGTAATTAATGATATTTGAAACACATGCCCATTATGATGATGACAGATTTAAAGACGACCGTGATGAAACAATAAAACGCGTCCATGAAAAAGGAGTTGCCCCGATAATAAATGTCGGGGCTTCTATTGGTTCTACCATGACTACAATGGAGCTTGCAAAGAAATATGACTTTATATATGCAGCGGTTGGAGTGCATCCAAGCGACATAGCTGATTTAAACGAGGAAACCTTTGCATGGCTTGGGGAACAGACTGCATGGGAAAGGACTGTTGCAGTCGGGGAAATCGGACTGGATTATTACTGGGATAAGGAGCCAAAGGTGCAGGAAAACCAGCGCTACTGGTTTAAGCGTCAGCTTGAGCTTGCAGCAGAAGCATCGCTGCCGGTTATCATCCACTCGCGTGATGCAGCACAGGATACCATGGAAATCATGACAGAAGCAGCAAAAAAGAATATCCGCGGCGTGATACACTGCTATTCCTATTCACCGGAGATGGCACTGGAGTATGTAAAGCTGGGGTATTATATCGGAGTGGGAGGTGTCGTAACTTTCAAGAATGCAAAGAAGCTGGTACAGACAGTGTCAGAGCTTCCACTTGACAGAATCCTTCTTGAGACAGACTGTCCATACATGGCCCCGGAGCCACATCGAGGCACGCGGAATGATTCGTCAAACATTCCGTATGTCATATCAAAGATAGCGGAAATCAAAGGCACTACTCCTGATGAGGTAGAGCGCACGACACGGGCCAATGCATTTGAACTGTTTACACGTGTAAATAATTGAGCCACAACGTGAGGGACGAAAGTCGGGAACCGCCGCCCTGCCATGGGGCACGGTACACTCCCGCGTGAGCGAATAGCGAAGCGGTTTAGATACTGTAGGATTATGCTTAAATACGCAGAAATGCCCAGCCATGGACGGCTGGGCAAGGCGTTATGAGCCATGGACGGTGCATAAAAGCCGGTTTCGTCAAGCATAGAAAATCCTTAGACATAATCCGTACAGAATCTTAACTGCGAAGCGTAGCTCACGCGGGAGTGTACCGTGCCCCATGGCAGGGCGGCGGTTCCCGGCTTTCGTCCCGGGCTTCCGACAAAACCGCGAAAATTTACAAATATAATTGAAATAAATGCATTTCATGTGATAATATAAAAGATAATGACAGCAGTTGTACTGTCGCATCAGATGAAACGACACAAGGAGCGCATACCATGGCATATTTGGGAAATCCTAAGAACACAATCGAGGTTCTGCAGAAATACAATTTCAATTTTCAAAAGAAATTCGGACAGAACTTCCTTATTGATACAGGCATTCTGGAGGAAATCATAGACTCGGCCGGCATCACAAAGGACGATATGATACTTGAGATAGGCCCGGGAATAGGTACGATGACACAGTATCTGTGTGAGTCGGCGCGCCAGGTAATAGCAGTCGAGATAGATACAAATCTGATACCTATACTTAAGGATACTCTGAGTGAATATGATAATGTAAAGGTCATAAATGATGATATATTAAAGGTAGACATAAATGCTCTGGCAGAAGAATATAATAATGGTAAGCCGATAAAGGTTGTTGCAAACCTGCCATATTACATCACGACACCTATCATTATGGGGCTGTTCGAGAGTCATGTGCCGATAGACAGCATTACCATTATGGTGCAGAAGGAGGTCGCAGACCGTATGCAGGCAGCTCCCGGCAAGAAGGATTACGGAGCTCTGTCACTTGCGGTGCAGTATTATTCGCACCCTGAGATAGTGGTAAATGTGCCACCAAGCTGTTTCATGCCACAGCCAAAGGTAGGAAGCTCTGTTATATCGCTCAAGCGATACGAAAAGCCGGTGGTTGACGTAGATGATGAAAAGCTGATGTTTAAAATCATCAGGGCATCCTTCAATCAGCGCAGGAAAACTCTTGCAAACGGGCTCAACAATTTCGGTGGTATGGGACTGACCAAGGAGCAGATACAGCAGAGCATAGAGGCTCTCGGAGTCCCTGTAAATGTGCGTGGTGAGGCCCTAAGCCTTTCACAGTTTGCACAATTATCAAATATAATTGGTGCCGCAAAATAGAAAACATGAATAAATCCGTGTGAGAGGGACATACTATCATCAGAACAATTCAGATGATGGAGGTAATGTCCTATGAAAAAACAACAAATTGCAGCAGCGGCATGTCTCGTGGCCGGAGCCATAGGATTTGCAGCGGTATATTCAACACAGAATCACGGAAAAGAGGAGACACCCACAGAAATTTCACAGACTTCGTCTATAGTAGAGCCTACAGAGAAAAAGACACCACAGAAAACCACAGAAAAAGTAGACTCAGAGACAAAAATGGGACAGGAAGAATCAGCTGCAGGGCAGCAGGAAAATCAGCAGCCCACGGAAAAACAACTGCATTTTGTCCCTGAAAATGTGACCACCTGGCCTGTAAAGGGAGATGTGCTTTTGCCGTTTTCCATGGACAAGACGGTTTATTTCCCGACACTCGACCAGTATCAGTATAATCGTGGCATGGTAATACGTGCAAACGAAGGAGATGCGGTATGCTCAGTTACCGAGGGCAGGATTATAGACATATATGACAGCGCAGAGACAGGCTGCACAGTAGTGCAGGATTTAGGAGACGGATATACGGCTACTTACGGACAGCTTGCAAATCTAACCTGCAGTGAGGGCGATGTACTTGAGGCCGGAGAAACACTTGGAACAGTTGGAAAGGTGACCAGATACTATACTGTTGAGGGCACCAATGTGTATTTTGCTATGGAACAGGATGGAAAACCGGTCAATCCTATGGACTATTTCGGAGATATATAGAGGTGAAAAGTGGAGTTTAATGAATACAATGAGAGTGTGAAAAACTGGACAAATGGCATTCTTGACAATTACAGAAAGGACGCCGAGCTCACAATCAGATATTGCCATGAGCTGATAGATTACGGAGAAAAGACAGCAGATTCAAAGCTCTTGGGCTTTGGCTACTATCATCTTGCCATGACACTTTATTGCCTGAATGACTACGATAACATTTTTGATATCGTGGTCAGGGCGATAGATCATTTGGAGAAGGCGCAGAGCTGGAGCATGCTGGCGCGCGCATGCAATATACTTGGTATCATCACGTCAAGCAGAGGCAATCAGCCGGTAGCGTATGATTATTATCTGGATGGGCTGATGTACTGCAAGAAGTATGGGCTTTTGGAGGAACAGAGCATCATAAATGTCAACTGCGGAGCCTTGAATATCAAGGTAGGCAGATACGAGGAGGCCATGGAATACTTTCAAAAAGCCATGGAATACATAGCTTCCGCACCGGATGAACCTTCATATCACACAAGGATGATATCTCTTTATGAGAATATGATAAACTGCAAGGTACTGGAGAATAACTTTACCGGAATAGATGAGATGCTTGAGATTGTGGAGAGGGAGCATCTGCCGTATGCCGATGCAATCGACAGGCTTGGAATGCTCATCAGCAAAACCTTTTACATGCATAAAAGCGGACAGATTGAAAAACGTGACGAGTGCATCAGGCACATTGACAGTGTAATCACGCAGGATATGCTTTTTTTGGATCTGATAGAGGATTTCTTTGTGTACCTGGAGGTGCTTTTTGAGAGTGGAAAGAGTGATGAGTTCTGGCATCTGATGGAGCTTATGGAGCCGATGATAAACAATCTTAAGGTTACAAGCATGCAGATGAGACTTTTAGGTCTTAAAATCAGATTTTACAGAAATCATCATATGAGTGCAGAGTATCTGCAGGCTGCGGGACTGTACTATGAGCTTTCTGAGCGCAAGGAGCTTGAGTCCAAGGCTATGATAAAAGAAGTCATAAAGCTTAGGGCAAATTTCGAGAAGGTAAATCGCGCCAAGAAAAGAATGGAGAAGGAAAATAAGCGTCTTGCGGCGCAGTCTGAGACAGATCCGCTTACAGGCATGGCAAACAGGCGAAAGCTCAATATACAGGCAGATGAGATGTTTTTGCATGCTCTTAAATGTGGTCACAATTTTGCTATTGAGATACTGGATGTGGATTATTTCAAGGAGTACAATGATAATTACGGGCATCAGGAGGGTGACAGATGTCTGATTGCAATTGCAGGCTGTATCAGTGAGGTTGCAGGAGCACATGGAGGCTTTTGTGCCAGATATGGCGGGGATGAGTTTGTAGTCATGTACGAGAATATCTCAAAGGAAGTTGCTAAAGAGTATGTGGAAGAGCTTCGATGCAAGGTTATGGAGCTGGCTCTGCCACATCGGTATTCAAAGATGCTGCCTATTGTCACAATCACACAGGGTATGTATTGTGATGTACCAAAACAGGAAAACAGAGTGTGGGATTTCTTACATGTGGCAGATGAGATACTATACAGCGTAAAGACAGACAGCCGTGGCAGCTGCAGGGTGGTCGACAGAGCAGAGTTTATGCTTATGTCAGGCTATGGCACTATGATTCAGGGGCAGGCCTGATGCCATAAGGTCATGTCATAAGCAAAGCATTGATTATTGAGATGGACAAAGCAGATATGGATGAAAATTATACATATATTGTAAGGTGTGCTGACGGCACACTTTACACCGGTTGGACAAATGACCTGAAAAAGCGCATAAAAGCGCATAACTCCGGGAAAGGTGCCAAATATACAAAGACACGCAGACCTGTGGAGCTGGTCTATTTCGAGCACTTTGCCACGAAAGAGGAGGCAATGAGCAGGGAGTATCATATAAAACAGCTCAAGCGCGCACAAAAGCAGGCTCTGATAGATGAAATGAATAAAAATAACAAAAGTATTTTTACACAAAACGGATAGTCGAAAATAACTAAAATGACCAAACGCCAGTGTGAGAATACTTATTTTTTGCAATTTCTTTGTGAAAAATTGCCAAAAAATGCCTGACGTTTTTATTAATATATACAGAAAAGACAAAATCCTCTTGCGAAACTACACGAAGCTGTACTATAATAACTCTTGTGAAAACGTTACCGCAAACATTACCGAAAACAACCAAAGATGTTTGCAAAGACAATTTTAATATTAAATCTTTTAGGAGGGTTTAAAATGAAAAAGAAATTAGTGACAGTATTACTCGCTTCTTCAATGGTAGCAACAATGCTTGCCGGATGTGGATCAGGAAGCGGAGACGGAACAGAGAAAGGCTCATCTGCAAAGGGCGGCGATGGCTCAGTTTACATGTTAAACTTCAAGCCGGAGACAGATCAGGCATGGCAGGATCTTGCAGAGAAGTACACAGATGAGACTGGTGTACAGGTTACAGTAGTAACAGCAGCTGATGGACAGTACAAGACAACACTTAAGTCTGAGCTTGCTAAGAAGGATGCTCCAACAATCTTCAATATCGGAAGCACAGCAGACTGCGCAGAGTATGACAAATACATATATGACTTAAAGGACAGCGAGATTTACAAGCACCTTACAGATAAGTCACTTGCACTTGAGTACAATGGCAAGATTGCATCAGTAGCTAACTGCTATGAGTGCTACGGAATCATCTACAACAAGGCAATTCTTGAGAAATACTGCAGCAACTACTCAGGAGCAGTTATCAAGTCAGTAGATGATATCAAGGATCTTGATACATTAGAGAAGGTTGCAACTGATATCAACGAGCATGTAGATGACATCAACAAAGCTTGTGACTTACATCTTACAGAGGCATTTGCTTCAGCAGGACTTGACAGCGGATCTAACTGGAGATTCACAGGACATCTCGCAGGTCTCGCACTCTACTATGAGTTCAAGGATGCAGGATGTGATCTCACAGCAGGACAGAAGGAAGTTACAGGTAAGTACATGGACAACTTCAAGAGAGTTTGGGATATGTACACAAATACATCAGCAGCAGACAAGGCTACACTTGATTCAGGAAGCTTAAATGCTGAGTCAGAGCTTGGTATGGAAGAGGCTGTATTCTACCAGAATGGTGACTGGGAGTACGCTAACTTCGCAGATGACAACGAGAACGGATACACAGTTAAGCAGTCTGACCTTTCAATGATGCCTATCTACTTCGGTGTAGATGACGAGAACGAGGGACTTGCAGTTGGTACAGAGAACCACTGGACAGTAAACGCTAAGGCAGATCAGAAGGATATTGATGCAACACTTGAATTCCTCAACTGGGTAATCACAAGTGATGACGGACGTGACGCAATCGTTAATAAAATGGGTCTTTCAGCTCCATTCGATACATTCACAGGCGACTATGAGTCAAAGAACGCTTTTGCTAATGTAGCATCAGAGCTTGCAAAGGAAGGCAAGACATCAGTAGCATGGTCATTCAACGCAACACCTTCAGTAGATGACTGGAGAGCTGATTTCCTTGCTCCACTCACAGAGTACACAGAGCGTAATGGTTCATGGGATGACGTTGCAAAGGCATTCTCAGAGAAATGGGCTTATTACTGGGATCTTCAGAACGAGCAGTAAAATTCTCTAAAAGTTAGTAAAAAGTAGTAAAAGTGGGGTGAGTGGCAGTCACTCACCCCATATTTTTTTAAGAAAGGTATATTTGTTATGGAAAAGTCGATTAGAAAAAAATTTTGGATCTTCGCTTTACCGACAATGGCAGCATTTACAATAGGATTTATTGTACCATTCGTATATGGTATCTTCCTTTCATTTTGTAAATTCTCCACAGTTACAGACTGGAAATGGGTGGGATTTAAAAATTACACAAGGATTTTTGTTGTAAACGGCACTGTGGATACAACCTTTATTCATTCAATCTGGTACACAGCACTATTTACAGTAGTTTCGGTACTGATTATCAATATCGTATCATTTGCAATAGCAATGGCGCTTACAAAAGGAATCAGAGGAACAAATCTTTTCCGTACAGTATTCTTCCTTCCAAACCTGATCGGTGGAATCGTACTTTCATATGTATGGCTGATGATTTTTAACTCTATCCTGCAGAACTATTCAAAGACAATCGTAAGCTCAGAGTGGTCAGCATTCTGGGGACTTATCGCAGTAGTATGCTGGCAGCAGATTGGATATATGATGATTATCTACATCGCAGGTATTCAGAATATACCGGGTGAGCTTATTGAGGCAGCAAAGATTGATGGAGCCAACAGATGGCAGCTCTTAAAGAGCGTTATTCTTCCAATGCTTATGCCGACAATCACAATCTGTACATTCCTGACACTGACAAACGGCTTCAAGCTGTTCGACCAGAACTTAGCTCTTACAGGCGGTAATCCGGGAAAGATGTCAGAGCTGCTTGCCTTAAATATCTTCAACACCATGTATGGAACAACAGGATGGCAGGGCGTAGGTCAGGCAAAGGCTGTTATATTCTTTATACTTGTTGCAATTATCGCACTTGCACAGAATAAGATCACTACAAGCAAGGAGGTACAGGACTAATGGCAAAACAGAAAAAAGCGCAGGAAGTCAGTGCCGTAAGACGGGCCAAGCACGGCTGGATAATCACATTATTATTCGCTGTTTTATCAATACTTTGGATTTCACCAATCTTTATGGTGTTACTAAATTCATTTAAGAGAAAAGCCTACATATTCAAGCATCCGTTTGGAATCAGCACAGTATCTATCACTGAGGGCTTTGAAGCCTTTAAGGATGGTATGTCAAGGCTTTTCTGTGGCACATTAAACTACAAGAATGGTCTTAGAATGACACATTTCTGGGACTGCTTTGGAAATTCACTTTTCATCACAGTCGGCTCAGTAATACTTATTGTACTCTGCTGCTCAATGTGTGCATGGTACATAGTTCGTGTAAAGACTAAGGGCACAAAGCTTATGTATACACTTTGCCTTTTCTCTATGATTGTACCATTCCAGATGGTAATGTTTACATTATCAAAATTTGCAAATATGCTTCATTTATCAAACCCGGTCGGTATCATCATAGTATATCTGGGCTTTGGAGCAGGACTTGCGGTGTTTATGTTTACAGGCTTTGTAAAGAGCATTTCATTAGAGATTGAAGAGGCTGCCATGATTGATGGCTGTACACCATTACAGATGTATTTCAGGGTTGTATTTCCAATACTTCGTCCTACAGCAGTAACAGTAGCAATACTTGAGGCCATGTGGGTATGGAATGACTACCTTCTTCCATCACTGGTTTTAAACATCAACCAGTACAAGACAATACCAATTGCTATCCAGTACTTAAAGCAGAGCCACGGTATGATTGACTGGGGTGCAATGATGGCCATGCTTGTGCTTGCGATTCTGCCAATTGTTATCTTCTATATTGTATGTCAGAAGTACATTATAGAGGGTGTGCTCGCAGGAGCTGTAAAGGGTTAATATAGCTTACAAGAGGATATAGTTTATGTTATTTAAGCCCCACACTTATTAAGAAAACATGTGGGGCTTAAGCTAAATTAGCAGGTTTTATAGTTGTGGATATATGATATAATGAGTGAAATAAATTATATCACATGGATATAATGTAAAAGGACGTATCGCTGTCCGGACGGGGAAAACAATGACAATTGTAGATATAGCAAAAGAATCGGGATACTCAGTAACAACTGTATCCCGAGTTTTAAATAACAGGCAGGATGTTTCTCCTGCAGCAAAAGAAACCATAATGAAAATAGTTGAGGCACACAACTTTGTGCCAAATACCAATGCAAAGAGGCTCAAGCAGACCATTTCCAGAAATATTTATCTGCTGGTAAAGGGTACCTCGAATATGCTGTTTGCAAACATAGTCGAGGAAATTCAGTCGATAATAGACAGAACAGACTACTCTTTGAGCATCACATATCTGGATGAGGAAAGTAATCTAAGCAGTGTGACAGACCGCATATGCAGGGAGCGAAAGCCGCTTGGCATCATATTCCTCGGAGGCAGCAGGGAGGATTTCTCGGAGGATACATCTTCATTTAAGGTACCGTGTGTTATCGTGACCACATCAGCAGAAAACTGGAGCATGGAGGAGCTGTCATCTGTTTCCATTGATGATGAGAAAGCGGGGGAAACAATCGTCGACTATCTTATCGAGCATGGACATACAAAGATAGCGGAGATTGGAGCCAATCTGGAGCTTTCACAGACAGCCATTCTGCGACACAATGGATATCTGAACAGCTTCAAAAAGCATGGCATCACACCTGATGAGCGTTACTATGAGAAGGCGCGATTCTCATATGACAGCGCATATCACGCCATGAAAAAGCTCCTTGAAAAGGATATTGAAATCACCGCAGTCTATGCGATTTCCGATGTTATGGCAATCGGTGCCATAAGAGCAATACTTGACAAAGGACTCAGGGTGCCGGATGATATATCTATCACAGGCTTTGATGGTTCGACACTCGCAGAGTACTACAATCCCAAGATTGTATCTATCAGACAGCCGCACAAGGATATGGCGGCACGCAGCGTGGAGCTTCTTTTTAACATGATAGATTTGCATAAAGGCTCATGTCATGAGATAATACCATTTGAGCTGACAGAGGGCAAGAGTGTTGCCCGGATTGATTAAAGACTATATAATATCAGCTTGTTACATTCCGGACATACAATAAACGAGGAGGAATCGCGCATGGAAGTGAATAATAAGATGAAGCACACCATAAAAGCCGCATGGGCCAAAGGGTTTTCACAGTTTTTAGCACTAGCAGGAGCAATCCTGCTAGTGTTTGTGCTATTTAAATTTGATGCAATAATGGCACAGATAGTGAGAATAATAAACATACTTATGCCAATTATCATGGGGATTGTGCTGGCGTATCTCATAAATCCGATGGTAGAGTTTTATGACAGAAAGCTAAGCAATTCGCTTGGCAAAGCCATAGAAAAGAAGTGTGGAAAGAGACCTTCTATGAGAGGGTTGTCAATACTTATAAGTCTGGCCATAATAATAGCCATTATTGTAGTGCTCATCATGATGGTGGTGCCACAGCTTGTAAGCAATATCACAAATGCGGTCAGTCTTTTACCGGATCAGATACAGGACCTTGTGAAAAAAATCACGGAGCTTGCCAAAAACAATGACAAGGCAAAGGAAATAATCACTGAGCTATACAATAACGGCATAAGCTATTTTACTGAATGGGTAAAGAACAATATGCTCGGACAGGTTACCTTTGTCATAAACGGTATTATGGGAATCTTTGGCACAGCGGTAAACTGCCTTGTTGCATTCATCGTTGCCATCTATGTCCTTCTTAGCAAGGATACCTTCAAACGTCAGACTAAAAAGCTCGTGAGCGCATTTCTGCCGGAACGCCATATACAGGTGCTTTCAAGCATCTTAAAGGAGAGTGATAAGATATTCGGTGGCTTTATCAGTGGTAAAATCATCGACTCACTCATAATCGGAGCTATCTGTTTCGTGTGCTGCCTGATACTGCGCATGCCGTATGTAGCACTCATCAGCGTGATAGTCGGAGTGACCAATGTCATACCGTTCTTTGGACCGTACATTGGAGCCATACCAAGCACCATACTCATCATGCTCGACAGCCCGTCAAAGGGTGTGATATTTTTGCTGTTTATCATTATTTTACAGCAGGTGGATGGCAATATCATTGGGCCAAAGATACTTGGTGAGTCCACAGGACTTTCGCCTTTCTGGGTGGTGTTTGCAATTTTCCTTGGTAACGGATTGTTTGGAGTAATGGGACTGTTTATCGGAGTACCGACATGGGGTGTCGTGTACTACCTGATAAAGCGATATGTGAATTATCGTGTGAGGAAGAAAGAACAAACGCACTGTTAAAAAATAGGTTATAAATTTTGAAAATAGTACTTGAATACTGGAAAATATGTGTATATAATGTGTGAACGAGGCTTTGAAAAAGAGCTTGTTCACACATTTTTTTAATGGATTTTCTGCAGGGGTGAACCTGCTGGGAAAAGTTATTATGAATTTAATTTTTGGGGAGGGTATTTACACATGAAGACAGATATGACCAAAGGCAATCCAATGAAAATTATACTACTGTTCTCGATTCCTGTTCTGATGGGAAATCTGTTTCAGCAGTTCTATAATATGGTGGACACGATTATCGTGGGGCAGTATCTGGGCTCAAAGGCGCTTGCGGCGGTTGGTTCGACAGGCTGTATTATGTTTCTGGTGCTTGGCTTTGCAAATGGAATAGCACAGGGCTTTGGAGTTATGGCAAGCCATGCGTTTGGTGCGAAAAAAGAGAAGCTTTTGAAGCATTATGTGGCACTGGCTATAATTCTTACAGTTATTGTCTCAGTGGTGCTCACGATTCCGACAGTGCTTGCATCGAGGCAGCTTCTTATCTGGCTCAATACACCTGATGATATACTTGTCATGGCTGATGCGTACATAAAGGTCATTTTTGCGGGAATTTTCTGCACCATGTCCTACAATGTGGCTTCCGGTCTTTTGCGAAGCATCGGAGACAGCAAGACTCCGCTGTACTTTTTGATTTTTTCATCTGTATTGAATATTGTGCTGGATATATTCTTTATCGTGGTGGTGAAGGCAGGCACAGCAGGAGCAGCTTATGCGACAGTTATCTCGCAGGGAATTGCTGCAGTTTTGTCATTTATCGTGATGTTTAAGAAGTATGATTTGCTGCGCACCAGCCGTGAGGATTATTACATGGACTGGAGCGGAATCTGGCGCATGCTCTCAATCGGTCTGCAGATGGCACTCAACTATTCAATTACTGCTATCGGAACGATGATTTTCCAGGCTGCGGTCAATGTGTTCGGTTCGCAGGTGGTAGCTGCGTATACCGCCGCATCCAAGGTCAACAATATCGCGACACAGACCATGCCTACACTTGGAACAGCCGCTGCGACTTACTGCGGACAAAATCTCGGTGCAGGCAGATACGACAGGATATTTAAGGGTATGAAGTCATGCTTTTTCATATGTATAGGCTGCGCAGTTTTAGCGGCAGCAATTAACTGCTTTGTCGGACCGTACATGATAGGCTGGTTTATCACATCGCCTACGGCAACTGACATTGACTGTGCTATGAAATATCTGAAAATCGCGAGTGTCTTCATGCTTCCTCTTGCATGGATTTTTGCATACAGAAACGGTCTGCAGGGACTTAACAAGGGTCTTGTGCCTATGCTTAGCGGTGCGATGGAGCTTGTGTCGAGATGGATTGCAATACTTGCCCTGTCAAAGCCATTTGGTTACGGCGGTGTGTGCTTTGCAGATCCGGCAGCCTGGCTTACAACAGGAATACTACTTATTGTGACCTACTATGTGTGGGAGATGCGCATGAGAAAGAAGGTACAGTAAAACCACAAATGAGGTTTTCAGTGGATAAAACCTCTTGGGGGTGTGAGCAGCAGGGAATATCAGGACGCAACAGGAGAAAATTAGGCTGGTACATGTCACATAAACGATGTACTAGCTGGTTGTCTCCCTGCGAATCAGCACAGGCGCTATCTTTTTGTGCGTTGGCGCCAAATCTGGCTCAGGCTTTCTTTGTTTGCGGTTATCCATCTGCTTGACGAGCAAATCCATGGCGGTTCTTGCGATTACATCTATCTGCTGGCCGATGGTGGTGATTGGAATTATGGCTTCGTTGGCAATTGGTGAATTGTCGAAGCCGACTATCTCATAGCTGTCCGGAAAGCAGCCGTATTTTTGTATGACAAGATTCAAAAACATGTTGGCATATGTGTCGTTTGCCAGGAATACCCCTTTCTTTTTATCAGGATATTTCTCATCTATATTGTTAAAAATCACCTTCATCTGAGAAAATAAATCGTTGTACGAATCACCGGATACGTTCAGGCTGAGCTCATAGGGAATATTGTGCTCGGTACAGGTGTCCTCAAACGCACGGATTCTGTCGTATGCCGGGACATACTTTGGCACATCTACATTGATATGGATGAGAATATCACATTTGTCACGTATTAAAAGAGATGTGGCCTGAAGCGCACCCATATAGTTGTCGGAGGCGACACTGCTTATATGCATGGATTCTCGCTCGATTGCGACAATTGGAATGTGGTATGAAGCAAGCTTTTCAGATGAGAGAGTGTGACTTAGCACGATAAGACCCTCTATCTGATAAGCTAAAAGTTCATCAATGTAGTTTTCTTCCTCAGCCGCCCCCTTGTCACTCATAAAGATGAGAAACTTATAGTGATAGTCAGTGTAGGTGGCTAAAAGCTGTGTGAGCATCTCAGAGTAGTAGTGCAGGTAAAGGTTTGGCACTATTATGCCGACAAACTCGCTCTTACCGTTTGCGAGAACCTTTGCGAGCTTATTCTTCTTATAGCCGAGCTCATCAAGCGCACGGGAAATCTTTTCCTGATTCTTCAGTGTCAGAGAGTCCGGATGATTGAAATATCTTGAAATCGTTGTTTTTGAAAAGTGTGTATATTCCGCAATATCTGCAAATGTAACCTGTTTTTTTCCCATGGGATGTCTCCTTATAAAAATTACTTATATTACAAATGTTTATAAACAGTATACAGCGCAATTTCCAAAATATCAACAAAAAAGTAACCGGTTACTTTTTTTGAGAAAAGTATTGACACAGCACAAATGATATTGTATTATCAAATTATAAAGTAACCGGTTACTTTACCGGTTACACAAGAGCGTAAATTAAGTAAAAAAGACAAAATGTGAAAAAGAGTGGAGGTCACAGCAAATGAAAGAAAAAAAGCAGTCATTGAAAAGCAAAGTGACATATGTGAAGAAAAACTGGATGTTGTACATATTTTTCCTTATGCCGGCACTTTTACTGACAATTATATTCAAGTATGTTCCGATGGGCGGACTGCTCATAGCATTCAAGGATTACAATGTCATAAAGGGTGTGCTGGGGAGTCCATGGGTCGGGCTTGAATATTTCAAGAGATTTTTATCATCACCTGATTTTATGAACTACCTTATGAATACGTTAAAGGTAAGTATTTACGGATTGTTATGGGGATTTCCGGTACCGATTATACTTGCACTGCTTCTGAATCGTATTCGCAAAGAGGGCATCAAGAAAAAGATACAGCTTCTGATTTACGCACCGAATTTTATCTCAGTTATTGTACTTTGTGGTATGGTTCGTATGTTTTTATCACCAATCGGACCAATGAATAAGATACTCGGCATCAGCACAAACTGGATGACAATGCCGGCTGCATTCAGGACAATCTACATAGCGAGCGGCATCTGGCAGGGAGCAGGCTGGGCTTCAATCATGTACACAGCGGCATTATCCAATGCGAGCAAGGAGCTTGAAGAGGCAGCGAGAATGGATGGAGCAAACATCTTCCAGCAGATGTGGTATGTTGAGCTTCCGGCTATTAAGAATATTATAGTGATACAGTTCATCCTGCAGGCAGGAAATATTATGAGTATCGGTTTCGAGAAAGCCTATGCGTTACAGACAGATATGAACTTACCGGCATCGGAAATTCTTTCTACATATGTATACAGAATCGGACTTTTGAATGGAGACTATGGTTATTCAACAGCGGTTGGTCTTTTCAACTCGGTAATCAACGTAATATTGCTGATTATAGTCAATGCGGTTGTAAAGAAGCTAAACGATGGTGAAGGAATCTAGGAGGAAAGTGCAATGGAAAAAGATATGACGATAAAAATCAAATATTCACGGACTGATAAAATTGTTCTTGGAATTGGATATACACTTCTTGGGTTGTTTGTGCTTGCAATAATTGTTCCGTTAGTATATGTAGTGCTGGCATCTTTCATGGATCCGACAGTACTTAACAATCAGGGACTGAGCTTCAACATAAAGGACTGGACTATTGATGCATACAGACGAGTTCTGGAAAATGACATGATATGGCGCGGATTTTTTAATTCGTTTTTTTACTCAATAGCGTTTGCGGCAATCTCAGTATTTGTCACAATCCTGGCAGCGTATCCTATGTCTAAAAAGGAATTTGTCGGAAGAAAATTTTTCAATGTGATTTTTATTATCACAATGTTTTTTGGAGGAGGAATGATTCCTACATTCATCCTTATAAATCAGCTCCATATGGTAAACACTGTATGGGCAATCCTCATTCCGGGCGCTTTCAATGTGTGGAATATGATTTTGGCGAGAACCTATTATCAGTCAGTGCCAAATGAGCTTCGTGAGGCATCAGCCATCGACGGAGCAAATGAAATACAGCATTTCTTTAAGATTATGCTTCCGGTTTGTAAGCCGATTATTGCGGTGCTTATGCTTTGGTCATTTGTAGGAATGTGGAACAGCTACTTTGATGCAATGATTTACCTGAATGACGCAAATCTCCAGCCATTACAGCTTGTACTGCGTTCAATTCTCGTGCAGAATACACCTCAGCCGGGCATGATTGCAGATATCCAGAGTACAGCTGAGATGGCAAAGGTTGCAGAGCAGCTCAAGTACGCTACAATTGTTGTATCAAGTTTACCACTTTTGATTATGTATCCATTTTTCCAGAAATATTTTGATAAAGGAATCATGGTTGGATCTGTTAAGGGCTAACAGAAAGGATGAGTATGGATATGAAAAAAAGAAGCTTCAAAAAATTAATTACACTTTCGCTTACACTTGCAATGCTGACAGGTGTGGCAGGCTGTGGAAAGCAGCAGAGCTTAAATGCCGAGACAAATCCGGACACACCGGTATCAGATGTGCAGTTTCCTCTGAAGGAGAAGGCTGAGCTGTCATTTATCACAAGTGCACCGGCCACATCCACACAGGATCCTAATGAGAGGACTATCTTCAAGAGAATGGAGAAGCAGACCAACGTGCATATCGACTGGACATGCTTCGTTTCAGACCAGTTCTCTGACAAGAAGAATCTGGCATTGGCGCAGTTTGGTAATCTGCCGGATGGACTGTTTAATGCAGGTATGAGTGATTACGACCTGCTCAGATATGCAAAGCAGGGTATTATCATTCCGGTTGAGAATCTGATTGACAAATATATGCCTAATCTTCAGGCAGTTTTTGAGAAATATCCTGAATATAGGACAATGTGTACCGCACCGGACGGACATATCTATTCATTTCCTTGGATAGAGCAGCTTGGTGCAGGAAAAGAGGCAATTCAGGCAATCGGAGATATACCTTATATCAACAAGAAATGGCTTGATTATCTGGGACTTGAGGTGCCGACTACTACAGACGAGCTCGAGCAGGTGCTTATCGCATTCAGAGATCATGCAGACGAGCTTGAGAAAGAGTTTGACATTGAGGGCGGTGTCATTCCTATGTCATTTATTATAAACAACGGTGACCAGGATCCAGCCATCCTCATGAACGGCTTTGGTGAGGGTTATGGTGATACAGGTGACCACTTTGCGGTAACAGATGAGGGAAAAGTCATCTATACTCCGACACAGGAGGGCTACAAGGAGGGTATCGAGTGGCTTCACAAGCTTGTCACAGAGGATTTGATTGACCCTGAGGCATTTACACAGGAGTGGTCAACCTACGTAGCAAAGGGTAAAAACCACAGATACGGGCTCTGCTTTACATGGGACATTGCAAACATTGACAATAACACTGATTACGTCATGCTTCCTGCTCTCACAGGACCTGACGGAGTAAGAAATATCACCAGACAGAATAACAGTGAGACGAGTGGTTTCGACAGAGGACGATGCGTACTGACATCAAGCTGCAGGGATACGGCTTTGGCAGCCGCGTGGATTGATCAGATGTATGCTCCAATCCAGTCTCCACAGAATAACTGGGGAACATATGGTGAGAAAGATTCGTTCAATATATTTGAGATGAGTACAAACGCTGACGGCGGACAGATGTTAAAGCATATGGATCTGGGCGATCAGTCACCGGTTGAAGTGCGTGAGGCACAGTCAGTAAACGGACCGCTTGCTGTTTTAAACGATTACTATGATGTTTATGTGACAGAGCCTGCAGATGCCAAGTGGCGTCTTGACAACATGCATGAGGCTTATCTTAAGGACATGAACAGTAAGTATGTCTATCCAAACGTGTTCATGAGCATAGATGACACCAACAAGGTGTCACAGTACGACACAGACATCAAGAAATATGCTGAGCAGAAAAAGGCTGATTGGATATTAAACGGCGGCATTGATAAGGAATGGGATTCATACCTTAAGAAACTTAATAAATATGGTTTACAGGATTATCTGAAGATAAAGCAGAAATATTTTGACAGCTATCAGAAATCCCTTGAGAGTACGTCAGAGGGCAAATAGGTTACTGTTCATAATTCTGTATTACCGGCAAAGCAAACAGAATTGGAGGATTTGAATGAGCGAATTATTGGAAAAAGCAAGAAGCTACGAGGCAAAAAAAATAGCTGCTACAGATAAAGAGAGTAAACCTTTGTTTCATATCAGTGCACCGGCAGGATGGATTAATGATCCGAATGGATTTTCTGTCTATAACGGAAAAATTCATCTGTTTTATCAGTACTATCCATATCTGCGTGAGTGGGGACCTATGCATTGGGGGCATAGTACGACAAGCGATATGATTAAATGGGAGCAGCTTCCGTGTGCTCTGGCACCTGACGAGGAATATGATAAAAAAGGATGTTTCTCAGGAAGTGCCATTGAGGCAGATGGTAAGCATGTGCTTGTATACACAGGTGTCACAAGGATTAGGCTTGCTGACGGCAGTGAGCAGGAGAGACAGAACCAGTGCATCGCATTTGGAGACGGACTTAATTATGTGAAGCATGAGAATAATCCTGTTGTGACAGGCGATATGCTTCCTGAAAACTGCAGCAGAATCGATTTCCGTGACCCTAAAATATGGAAAGAGGATGACACATATTATCTTATAGTTGGAAGCAAGGACTTAAACGATGTGGGACAGGTAGTGCTCTGCTCTTCAAAAAACCTGACCGATTGGCAGTTTGAGACAATCCTTGCGGCAAACAGCACCGGCAAAATAGGTACCATGTGGGAGTGCCCGGACTTCTTTGGGCTGGAGGATAAGCATGTGCTCATCTGTTCACCGCAGAATATGAAGGCAGACAAATATGAGTTTCATAACGGACACAACTCTGTATATTTTCTGGGGGATTATGATAAAGAAAATCATGTATTTATCAAGGGAGAGCCGCACACACTTGACTATGGCATGGACTTTTATGCGCCACAGACTACACTGCTTCCGGACGGACGCCGCGTGATGATTGCCTGGATGAAGTCATGGGATGCATGTGTCGTTCCTGATTCGCAGGATTGGCAGGGCATGATGACACTGCCTCGTGAGCTTGAAATAAAGGACGGCCATATCTGGCAGAAGCCGGTTAAGGAAATAGAAAATTATCGTGCAAACAAGTGTCATTATACAGATAAAAAAATAGACTGCTACACGACCTTTGAGGGCATAAAGGGCCGCACTCTCGACATGACAGTGGAGCTTTCAGGCGAGGAGTACAATAACTTCACTGTTGAAATGGCATGCGATGATGAGTATAGCACAGCGTTTACCTACAACAGAATCACAGGCATGCTCGAGATTGACCGTACATATTGTGGCGTCACAAAGGATGTCGTCTGTGTCAGAAAAATTAAAATCGCAGACACAGACAGAAAGCTAAAGCTTCGTTTCATCATGGACAGACAGTCTATAGAGCTCTTTATCAATGACGGACAGCAGGTCGCAACCACAGCTATCTGTACACCTCTTCAGGCAGACGGAATCTGCTTTAATTGTGACGGAAGTGCTGTTGTGGATATTGAAAAATATGATATAAGTTTGTAATATGACCGCATATCAGTAGAGCATACAAATAATAACCGGACAAATTATTAGTCCGGTTATTTGCAGAATAATATACAGGATATTTTGACAGGAAAGAAAGAGGTACAATATGGATGTAGTTGCATTAGGTGAATTACTTATAGATTTTACAGAAAACGGTACAAGTGCGCAGGACAATAAGCTTTTTGAGGCTAATCCGGGTGGAGCTCCATGTAACGTGCTTGCCATGCTTCAAAAGCTCGGTCATCAGACTGCTTTCATCGGAAAAGTGGGACAGGATGCGTTCGGAAGGCTGCTCGTTGATGCCGTAAAGGAGCAGGGCATCGACACAACAGGCGTGCGCTATGATGACAATGTACATACCACTCTTGCATTTGTACAGACCGCAGCAGACGGAGACAGAGATTTTTCATTTTACAGAAATCCGGGAGCAGATATGATGCTGACAGCGGATGAGGTGGATTTATCCCTTGTGAGAAACGCAAAAATTTTCCACTTCGGAAGTCTTTCAATGACAGATAAGACCTGTGAGGAAGCGACAAAGCATGCAATCGCTGCCGCAAAAGAGGCAGGCGCGCTGATTTCCTTTGACCCGAATCTGCGCAAACCGCTCTGGAATAGTATGGACGATGCAAAAGAGAAGATAAGCTGGGGCCTGAGTCAGTGTGACATCTTAAAAATATCTGATGATGAGATTGAATTCATGACAGGCGAAAAGGACATAAAGACAGGTGTGAAGAAGCTCATAGATGAGTATCACATTCCGTTTATCTGTGCCACCATGGGCAAAAACGGAAGTATGGCATTTTTTGACGGACATATCGTGGAGGCAGCTCCGTTCCTGCGAGATGATACTGTCGAGACCACAGGTGCAGGAGATACTTTCTGTGCATGCCTGCTTCACGATGTGTTGGAGCATGGTATCAATGACCGGAAGGATGACGATGTGAAAAAGATGCTGACATTCGCAAATGCAGCAGCTTCGCTTATTACCACGAGAAAGGGCGCACTTCGCGTGATGCCTGAAAAGGGTGAGGTTGAGGCTGTAATTAAGTAGTTATAATTTAATACGATAAAAGAGATTATACTCTTCTTAATCTATGTTTAAAAACGTGATTAAGAAGAGTATATTTGTTTCTTGCAGTGAATAATTGTATTGGATATAATATGATATGAGGGTCAAAAGGTATTTTGCCCCTCATTTATGATTAATCAGATTACTACATGCTACGCATTCCCGTAATCTGACTCCACCTCGAAATCCGCTAATTTGCTGCATTTGGGCAGCAAATTGCTACTTTCTCGGTGTAGTGCGGGTCACTAAGGTATACATCGAATTGCATGCAAGCATGCATCGATGATACCTTTTGACCCTTTAATCATAATATCATATATAAAACAATGATTTGAGACTATACAGGGAGTCAGATAATGAACATAAACCAGACACTCAAACAATACTTTGGCTACGACAGTCTTAGAACAGGGCAGGAGGAGCTCATAAACGGCATACTTGCCGGGCACGATGTGCTCGGTATCATGCCGACAGGCGCAGGAAAATCGCTGTGCTACCAGCTTCCGGCGCTTATGCTTAAAGGAATTACGCTTGTCATTTCGCCACTTATCTCGCTTATGTCAGATCAGGTCAAGGCTTTAAACCAGGCAGGAGTGCATGCCGCCTATATCAACAGCTCACTGACCGAAAACCAGATAAGGATGGCACTTTCGTATGCCTCACAGGGGCGCTACAAGGTAATCTATGTCGCTCCGGAGCGCCTCAACACGCCGCGTTTTCTGGATTTTGCCTGCAACGCGGACATATCAATGCTGACAGTTGATGAGGCACACTGTATATCGCAGTGGGGGCAGGATTTCAGGCCGAGCTATCTGGAAATTGCCGGATTTTTAACGAGACTTCCAAGACGACCGATAGTCAGTGCGTTTACAGCGACCGCCACGGAGCGCGTGAAAAATGATATAGTGGCTTCGCTTGGACTTAACAATCCGGTTACTATGGTGACAGGGTTTGACAGACCTAACCTGTTTTTCAGGGTTGTTACAAGAAAGGGAGGCAGCCAGAAGGACAACAGTATCATCAACTATGTGAAAAAGCATGAGGACGAAAGTGGAATAATATACTGCGCAACGAAAAAGAATGTGGATAAGCTGTATACTCTTTTAAATGAGCAGGGCATTTCGGCGGGCCGTTACCACGCGGGGCTTTCAAATGATGAACGTAAGCAGAATCAGGAGGATTTTACATACGACAGAATCCGTGTGATGGTTGCCACAAACGCATTTGGAATGGGAATCGACAAGTCAAATGTGAGATATGTGCTGCATTACAACATGCCACAGAGCCTTGAGTATTACTATCAGGAGGCCGGAAGAGCTGGGCGAGACGGTGAGGAAGCGGAATGTGTGCTATTTTTCTCAAAGCAGGATATCATGATAAACAAGTTCCTTCTGCAGAATAAGGCTTCAGCAGGCGATGTGGCATCTGACATGCAAAAGACAGCCAATGACCAAAGAAAGCTGCAGCAGATGATAAATTACTGCGAGACGGACAAATGCCTGAGAGAGTTTATACTTTCATATTTCGGAGACACAACCCCATGCATCTGCAACAAATGCAGCAACTGTGTGGTTGTGGAGGATGAAGAGGAGGAGACATACGTTGAAACCGGCAAAAAGCGCAAGAAGGCAGCACAGCTTGCAGGGCTTAACGAGCTTGGTGCTGCGCTGTTTGAAAAGCTGCGCAGCGTGCGTACAGAGCTGGCTGCAGAAAAGTCGGTGCCACCGTATATCATCTGCTCCGACAAGACCTTAAAGGATATGTGCGCGAAGCTGCCGCGGGATAAGGAACAGCTTGCCGATGTGTACGGAATGGGTGAGCAGAAGATACAAAATTATGGTGAAGCGTTTGTGACGGCGGTAAATTCATTTGTTGCAGACAGCACAAATCCATCAGGCAGCACGACCGGTGAAAGACCACAGACTGTTTTAAGCGATGAGGAGGCTGCTGAAACCGGCAGCACGAGAAAAAAGAAACTTCCGTTTTACATCGAGCCACAGAGGCTTGATGAGGTAGAACTCACCGACAAATGCAGGCTTACAGAGCTTACTAACAAAATAAATGAGCTGTGCCCTGCTGATAAGGAGCACAAAAAGCTTGCAGCCTCGTTTATAAACGAGCTTCTTATTGCAGAGGGATATCTGGAGGAAGTTACAGAAGGCGAGAACAAGATAAAGCGTGTCACCGAAAAGGGACGAAGCGTAGGAATAGATGAGGAAGAACGCAAGGCAAAATTTGGTGGAAGCTATTACGCTATCACCCACTCGAAGCAGAGCCAGCAGGTGATAATGGAAATGCTGAAAAAACACTATGGCAGCATTCAACCACAGGAGTAAATGGACTTTAGATAAACTGGATATATAAATTTATATAAAATTGGATATATACTTGATGCCACATAAGAGTATTATATACTTTAATTATAACTATTGAGAAAAAAACTGATGCATCATGCTTGGATGTAAGCAGCAGATTTTGAATAGTTACATATAATCAAATGGAGGCATTTTATGAGAAACGAAAAAGTTCAAAAACTCACACTTACAGCACTTATGGCAGCTTTATCATATGTCATATTCACATTTTTACAGATTAAGGTCACATTACCGGGTGGCAGCGCCACATCCTTTCACCTTGGCAACGCAGTCGTAGTACTTGCAGCTTTGCTCTTAGGCGGAGTATACGGAGGAATCGGTGGAGCAATCGGAATGACAATCGGTGATTTACTTGACCCGATATATATTACCGGAGCACCAAAGACATTTTTCCTCAAGCTTATGATTGGTATTATCACAGGCCTTGTTGCACACAAGCTCGGAAAGATTACATATTCAACAGACAAGAAGCATGTATTTAAATGGACAGTCCTTGCAGCATGTGCAGGAATGCTCTTCAACTTTATTTTTGACCCGATAATAAGCTATTTCTACGATATGCTTATCCTCGGAAAGCCGATGGCACAGCTTAAAATCGCATGGAGCGTGACCACAACAGGAGTCAATGCAGTGATATCAGTGATTGCTGCAACAATCGTGTATATGGCACTTAGACCGGTGCTCATCAAGGCAAATCTGTTTTTCAAGATTGGCAAAGAAAAATAATAGTTACATAATTTCATAAAAAAAATCCACATACATCATGTTGAAAGAGATGTATGTGGATTTTTTTATGATTTTATTGCCGCAACAAAATCATGTATCTTTTCCGGATTCTTACCAGCTCCGTTATCATTTTCCACACCTGATGATACATCAACTCCGTCAGGATGTACGGCTTCAATTGCCATGCGCACATTGTCTGGATTTAAGCCGCCTGCGAGCAGCAGCAGCTTTTCATCACGGGGGATATTGTCAACCAGCTTCCAGTCAAAGGTTTTTCCACTGCCGGGCTCGATGGCATCAAACACATAGCCTGCGATGCGTGAATCGTTGTGATATTTCTCATAGCTGCCCATATCAGAGACATTGAAGGCTTTAAGAATCGGGATAGCTATTGCTGCCTCCGCCTCTGTCTCCGGAATTTTCCCATGTATCTGGATATAGTCAAAGCCTGATGCTTCAATCTGTCTGACCTGCTCTATGGATGGCGAAACGACAACGGCGACTCTTTTGATGGAAGCATCAAGGGCAGCCATAATCTCCTTTGCCTGCTCGATGGATATATTTCTCTTACTTTTTGGAAAAAATAACACCATTCCTGCAAAATCAACGTGATTTTCGTTGAGATACCGGGCTTCAGCAGGCGAAGTCAGACCGCAGATTTTTATTTTGGTGCTGGAATTTGTATTTATATCTTTATCTTTATTATTATTATATATATTCTGTGTATTCATATCCTAAGAATAGCATTGTTGCAGGTTGATCGCAAGTGGATATATTTTAAATTATTGAGCATTAATCGCAAGTGGATGTACGTTAAATTATTGAGTATCGTTCGCAAGCCGCGGGTACCATGGCGCACACACTATCCCGCGAAAGCGAATAGCGGAGCTGCTTAGAGACTGTAGAATTGTGCTATGCAAAGCAGAAATGCCGAGGCATGGACGCCGAGGCAAGGAGAAATCGAGCCATGGATGGCGAGTTTCGACGGTTTCGTCGAGTTAAAAAAGACTTTGGGCACAATTTGTACAGCCTCTTAGCTGCGTAGCGTAGCGAACGCGGGATAGTGTGTGCGCCAGGGTACCCGCGGCTTGCGAATAGAATACTACAAACAATGGTTAATACGGATTGCATGCGCAAAAATGAGATGTTATAATGCAGTTAATAAACAGTAATAAGGCAGGAGATAACAATTATGTCAACAGAAGAGATTAAAGAATATATCGGAACACAGCTCAAAGCACTCACATCAATAGCAAGCCCTACAGGCTTCACAAAAAATGCCACAGACTATCTGATGAAGCAGCTTGAGGCTATGGGATATGCGCCTCAGCTTTCAAATAAAGGAAATGTCAGCGTGGAAATCGGTGGAGAGGGCTCGCCTTTGGTATTGGCAGCGCATGTGGACACACTTGGAGCCATGGTTCGCTCAATAAAGGATAACGGACGTTTGCGCCCGACAACTATCGGTGGTCATCAGTGGAGCACAGCAGATGGAGAAAACTGCATGGTTTTTACGCGTGATGGCAGAATGTACACAGGTGTGGTGCTAAATACAGAGCCATCGGCACATGTGGCAGATGAAAAGGTCGAGATAAAGGAAGAAAACATGGAAATCCTACTCGATGAAAATGTAAATGACAAGCAGGGCGTAGCGGCACTTGGCATCCAGACAGGGGATATTATCGCCATGGATCCACGTACAGTCATTACGGAGAGCGGCTATATCAAGAGCCGTTTCCTTGATGATAAGCTGTCAGCCGCCATCTTACTCGGTGTGGCTCATGCCGTAAAGGAGGAGGGTTGGAAGCTAAACCGCAAGGTCACACTGCTCTTTACGGTTTATGAGGAGGTAGGCCATGGCGGAAGCTTTGTACCGGCTGATACGCAGGAGATGATTTCCGTAGACATGGGCTGCGTTGGAGCCGACCTCGGCTGTACGGAGCATATGGTTTCAATCTGTGCGAAGGACTCAGGCGGACCTTACAACTACGAGCTTGTCACAGAACTTTCAAATCTGGCAAAGAGCGAGGGGCTTGACTATGCAATCGATGTTTATCCGCACTACGGCTCTGATGTTGAGGCAACACTGCACAGCGGATATGATATCTGTCATGGGCTTATCGGTGCAGGAGTTTATGCATCGCATAACTATGAGCGCTCACACATGGATGGCGTGGAGAATACATATAAGCTTTTGAGAAAATACATTACAAAATAGTTACATAAAGGCAGTGGCACACCGCTCCATCGTATTCGGATCGGTGTGTGAGAAGAAGCCTTATTTAAGATGCATATTAAAAAAGCTGTTCAGCTTTTCAAAAGGAATGATATCTAAACACCAGCCTTGTTCAAGAGACTATTAAATCGAAATTTTACAAAAGAAAATGCAGGACAACTTGCAAAACAGATTGTATTTGATGAAAATGTGGCTGTCCAGACGGCTGTTACGGAACATGGAATTAAATACAATCAGTTGATATCTATAGTAGGAGCGAATGGGAAGAAGATAGATGTTGTATTTGCGTGGATAAAAAACAACGATGGATTTGTAAGATTGGTTACTGCGATACCAACAAAGGAGTAGGATAAATATATAAAGATTTAGTTCTATTGAGCAGATTGAGATCTTTGAGTATTGTAAGAAAAGGTGAACGCATTTATGTATGAAGAATTGCAAGTAGTAAAAGCGACAAAAAATTTATCAGACAAAGTTAAGATGGGATGTATTGGTACAATTTTATATGTATATTTTGAAGAAAAGAGAGGATATGAAGTAGAGTTTGTCAACGCTGACTACGAAACATTAGACATCTTAACCGTAGGTGAGACGGATATTGAAATCGTAGAAAATAATATGAGATAGACAAACTGGAGAACAAGCTTTGGCAATATCACACTCAGTTAATTCACAAAAATATTTTCAGACATTTGTTAATGTGTAAAAGGTGGAAGGTATGTGGGCCAATATTGAAATAGAGTTGCATATGAAGCCAACCTGTCTGAGCCGAAGAATAAAAACGCAGATATTGAAAGATGCATATTTAATGAAAAATGGAGATGTTACCGCTGTTGTTTGGGAGTTTTTTAGAAGTGATATTACTGGTCGGGGTGGTGCAACTCAACAATTACTTGATTTCTTGACACAAAATGGAATCCAGTATGTTATTCATTAACAGTTATAAGAGGTGACATGTATGCAATATAATGGAATGACCCCGCCGTTTGAACTTATATCATTTGAAGATATGAAGAAAAAGCAAGCTGAACAATATTTTGTATGGTATATTGATACCATAGAGCAGAGGATACAGAATTTAGAAAAGTATATTAATTTAACGGGAACGCGTATGGTATTGGATAAAACACCCAATTCATTAATTGAATTATGGGATTGGTTTTCAAATCATATTGAGGTGTGTACAAAGGATGAACAAGAATTAATGTTGGAATCAACTATGCGTCCAGATTGGATAAAAGCACATATTATGAGCGATAGACGAAAGCTGTCTCTAAATACAATTATGATAGCAGTTGATATTTCAGCGTATTTTGGAGAAGTATTTATTAAGAATAACCCCAACATATATTGGGGTTATTTATCAAAACCAAAGAAACTTCATGGTGTAAATAGACCTAGACTATTGGGGTTTGCTGGAGATATGTCAGTTTATGCGTATGGTCGAGTTGAGATGTGTATTTGGAAGACAATAGAGACAGTAGATAATATGCATTTGTTTAATATGTATCAAGTATGTTTGAAAATGATACAATCATAACTTCTTTCTTTGTTTCGAATTGTAATATTTAACACAATGCAGGATAAAACGCAGACTATTCTTATCAATTATTACAATCTGGACGCCATTATTTCCGTTGGTTACAGGGTAAACTCCATTCAGGCAACCAGGTTCCGTATATGGGCAACCGGTATTTTGAAGGAATATATGATAAAGGGCTTTGCTATGGATGATGAGCGCCTGAAACAGGGTAAAACAGCTTTTGGAAAAGATTATTTCCGTGAATTGCTGGAAAGAGTTCGCTCCATCCGTGCCAGCGAACGCAGAATATGGCAACAGATAACGGATATATTTGCCGAGTGCAGCATTGATTATGATAGAGATTCAGATACTGCATATCATTTTTATGCCACCATACAGAATAAATTCCACTATGCCATTACACACAAGGTGCTGAAGTAGCTTTTTATAATTTAGGCGAACTCAATATAAAACAATGTAGTGGTTGTTGTATTATCCCGTGATGATGAGCAAAGCGGTGACAGCAACAATATCATAAGCCAGAAGAAAATGTTGGAGAAATTTGCAACCGAACAGTTATTAAATCTCAATCGGAAGTTACGGAGGAAACATAATGGAATACAGAAAATTTGATAATATAATAATAGCGAGAATTGACAAAGGGGAGGAGATTTTGGAGCAACTGAAAGCAATTGCCATAACGGAGAATATAAAGCTTGCCAGTATTAATGCTCTTGGAGCTATCAATGATTTCACAGTCGGAGTATACAAGACAGATGAGAAGAAATATTACTCAAACAGTTTTAAAGGATATTATGAAATTACATCGCTGACAGGTACAATCAATACAATGGATGGAGAATATTATGCACATCTTCATTTGAGTGCCGGTAATGAAAAAGGTGAAGTGTTTGGAGGACATCTGAACAGAGCTGTTGTGAGTGCAACTTGCGAGCTTGTGATTACGGTAATTGATGGAAAAGTTGACAGAGTTTATGATGAAGAAACAGGACTTAATGTATTCAATTTCTGAACACTTTTTGGTTTTTCATAATAGTATCTACAATTGTTGTTATTTTTATTTGTGGTCGATATTATTTTTCAATCCAGACATACAGGCAGGAGGTTGCTGACCATTTTAATGAACTGGACGAAGATAACAGAAGACTTGTTGTCAGGGGAGACATCAAACAGTGGAATCAAATGTTGGCAGAGACAGCACATAATGCAGGAGTTATTACGAATGAGGAATTTGCGATTTTTCAAAATGCCGGATATATGGGACTATATGGTGGATTAGATGTTGAAGGTATTTTGGCAGCAGTTTATCATAGTGTGTTTGGTGGAGATGTATATCTGTCATTAGAGGAAAAAGTAGCTAATTTATTATTTAATGAAATTGGTAACTCGCAAGTTGTTTAATGGAGAATGTATGAAGAAGAGAATAACGCTTATTGTTTTTTTGGTGCTAATAATTGCTGCTTTATATGTGTTGTATTGTTTTAATTATTTTCCACATAAAAAATATACAAATGCAGATTTCAATATAGAAGCTTACAAGAGCAATATTGATAAAGACGATGATGGTATAGATGACCAAACAGATATATTAAATAATGCAAATAATTACATAAAAACTAATCCAAAATATAAAAGCAAATATTACAACACAGGTTATCCAAATGATAAATATGGGGTTTGTACTGATGTAGTAGCTTTTGCTTTAAAAGATGCAGGATATGATTTGATGGTATTAGTAAATGAGGATATAAAAAACAATAAAGAATTATATGATATAGATGCCGTTGATAAAAATATAGATTTTAGAAGAGTTAAAAACTTAAAAGTATATTTCGATAATAATGCAATAAGCCTTACTACAGATATAAATGAAATAGAAGAATGGCAAGGTGGAGATATTGTTGTATTTAAAAAACATATCGGCATTATATCTGACAAGAGAAATCGAAAAGGTATATGTTTTGTTATTCATCATGCAAACCCATATCAAATATATTATGAAGAGGATATACTGGAACATCGTGATGATATCATAGGACATTATAGAATCAGTTAAACAACTCCCAGTTTTTGAAACTGAGAAATCGGAATTTGTAAAGGAGATATACAACATGAAGAAAGTCTGCTTAGCGGTTTTGCCAGCTTTAACAATAGTGTTAGAAGTATTACCCTTGGGAGCAGTTTGTATTTTTGCAACATCTCCAACAGAAAGAGTAAAAGAAACATTCTCATACTTTAGCCTTACACCGTTTGGCTATGCAAATTTTGCTCCACTTATTACAGCCACACTTACTGTTGCCATCTTCTTACTTTCATTGTTTTCATTGAAGAAGAAAGGTGTTCTCAAAGCATTGTTTGTCCTTTCCATTATTACGGTAGTTATTTCTCTTTTGCCATTGATGTATGGCTTAAACTACTATACCCTTGTAGGAGCCTTTATAACAGTAACACTTGTAATAGAAAGTATTTTGGCTAAGATACAACAAAAGTAAAGCGATAACTTCAAGTTTGTAGAAATATCTTTCTAATTTTCCCTATTTTACAGGCTTTCCAGTCCGTTCATTAGTGAAATGATATGTATTTTCCCTTATTTTTGCCCTTATGAGATAATCGTAAGGCAAATATCTTATAACGATAACGAAAGGACTATAATTCATGAGTAGAATACTTTTGGTGGAAGATGACACAATGATTGCTTCGGGGATTCTGTATGCACTTGAGACAGAAGGTTATGAAACAAATCATGCCACAGGTATAA